>Ga0207684_10001033_pt1 | contig 31207 bp, 37 predicted proteins | sample KBSK5501metaG_FD_184342 | JGI IMG/M metagenome (GOLD analysis project Ga0207684, IMG submission 184342) | Corn, switchgrass and miscanthus rhizosphere microbial communities from Kellogg Biological Station, Michigan, USA - KBS K5-50-1 metaG... | ecosystem: Host-associated > Plants > Roots >... | reverse complement strand
GCAGATAGACAGTTTCGGCTTCCGCGATGCTGGAGAGATCGATGAGGACGGGATGGAGGGCGGTCAACACCGCGGCCACGAGCGCCACCCGCAACCCGTACACGAGCCGGGCGAGCGCGAACACAACAAGTACGAGGAGTCCGCCGGCGAGCACCGGGATCAGCCGAGCCGCGCCCTCGACGGATCCCGCGAGGAACGAGCCGACGATGAGCAGAACGGGGAAGAACGGCGGGAACATCAACTCGGGTCCCTCACCGAGGCCGACGTAGGCCCTATTGTTCAGGAGATTCTCCGCGATCCGGACGTACTCGCACCCCACCAGCACCGCGCCGTAGCGAGCCGCCCAGTAGACCCGCAGGCCGATCCCGGCCAAGAGCATCCCCGAAGCAAGTGTCACAACAGGCCCAAGCAGGCGCGGCCCGAACAGCCGGTGAAGTCGGCTCATCTCGCAGCCCCCGGTGTCTGTGCCCTCGTGGCAACGAGGTATCGGCGTCCTGCCGGTAGTACGGGTTCCGCGACGATGCTCAAGGTCTTGTAGACGCGGGGGGTGAACCGTGGAGACACGTTGACCGAGTTGAGGGTCATGGGCACCTCCGTGTCGCCGGCTATCCGGTGGGCGAGGCTAGCATGGGCTGTCGCAGCCAATCAAGCCCAAGTACGTGACGGAGAGGTGAACACGGGCGCGCAACCTCCTGCAGGCGAATTGCACTTTGCAGCGATCGTTCTGGGTATGAAGGTCCCGCGCGGGGGTCCGCGCTCGACTACGGGTCCGGCTTACCATCTATCATCCGGGCTAGGCGGCCCCTTCGCCCTCGGCTCGCCGTCGTGGATAGCGTTGGACTCGAGAATTGGAGCCGCTGGGAAAGGCTGGGAGTTTATGTAGGGGGCGCGTTACTCACTTCCCCTTCGCCCGACGCGCCCACCACTCCCGCTCGATCTGTCGCATCGCCGGCGGGTACACGATCAGGTGCCGGAACGGCCTGATCGCGGCCATGTAAGCGGTCCCGAACAGTCCGTTTGGCTTCACGAGGACGGCCATCTGGCCGCGGTAGCCGCCCGCGTCGTCCGGAACCCAGCCGACGTGCATGACCCCGTGCACGGTCCGGTTGGCGATCTCGGCCGCCCACTCGTCGGCGAGCAGGTAGAGCGAGGTGAAGGGGAGCGCATCGAACTCCGGGCCGGATGGGGCGTCGCGCAGATCCACCGGCAACCGGTCGCGGAGCGTCGGCACCCTGGAGCCTAGGCCGGCCTCCGGGCCGTCCCACCCGAGTAGCGCCCCGACCTTCCACCGAATCGCCCAGAGCGTGCGGGCCGCGCGGGAGGAGCCGTGCGATGGGTCACCCGAGGCGATCCCCTCCACCAGCCGAGGGAAGTCATCTGGACCGCCCGGCGTCGGCAGCGCCCACACGTCCTCCAGCCGGAAGTCGCGAGTCAGCTCGTGGATCCGCCAGGGCCGGGAGGTGTGCGCGGTGTTCGGGAGCCTCATTGGTGACCTCCATCCACGCGGTGGACGCTGTCCTGTAAGGTTGCGGCGACCGACTCATCGGGAGGTCGTCCGCGATCGCCGCAACACGCATCTGCTTCAGAGAACTCCCCACCACGCCAGCGCCGCGGTGGCGGTGAGCACGGCGGGGCCGGGATGGCGGAACAGGAATCGAGCGGATCGCGTGTAGGCAGCCCCCAGTCCCACCGCGAGCGCCGCGAAGCCGGTCGACGCGCCCGCACCGACCAGGCCGATCCCCCGGGCGGTATCGCCGTGGAGGACCGAACCGGACAGGAGGAGCGCCAGTCCGATGGTGAGGAAGGCGATGGTGGTCAAGTGCCACGTGGTGTGGATCATCAGCTTGGTCGTCCGCGGACCACCGAACCGACTGGACGGCAGCATTCCCGGCGACAGCTGCCTCACCACGAGGACCTCGCCTCCTGCTCCGTGGATGGCGGCGCCGAGGATGGCGAGGGATCCGGCGACGATCAGCGGGACGTTCACGCCGAGCCCTCCGCGATCCGAGCGATTCGGTGAAGGAAGTCTCGTCGCATCCATCCGCTGAAGACATCGACGACGCACTCGGGGAGGACCTCGTCGAGGAGGGTCGTCGTGGTCCTTGTCGTGTCCGTCCGGAATCGATGTGGATCACCTGCCGCGGGGTGACGGCTGCAAGCTCGAGCAGGCCCAGTCCGCCGTGACACGTGGGTCTCGGCGCAGGATCCTCCTCGGTTCAAATTCCCCCGACGTTGCCGACGGGTCCCACCGTGTGATGGGCAAAGACCGTGTCGCTCTCTCCCACCCGCCATCCCCCGCACCAGCCGAGGGAAGTCGTCCGGACCGCCCGGCACCGGCAACGCCCATACGTCCTCGAGCCGGAAGGCGCGGGTGAGCTTGCGGATCCGCCAAGGCCGGGAGGTGTGCGCGGTGTTCGGGAGCCTCATTGACCTCCATCCATACAAGTATGTATGGATGGAGGTTAGACCATCATCTGTGGCGTTGTCAACTCCGTGCGGGACGCGATATTGATAGGCGATGTCCGCCCCGACACGCACGCCACGCAGCAGCTGGATCGAAGAGGGGTTGCGGGCGCTTGCCTCGGGCGGTCCGGACGCCATCCGGATCGAGCTGCTGGCCCGGGCGCTCGGCGTCACCAGGGGCGGCTTCTACTGGCACTTCGACGACCGGCGCGGGCTGCTAGAGGAGATACTCGACACGTGGGAGCGGGTGAGCGTCGACGAGGTGATCGAGCGCGTCGAGCGCGAGGGCGGGGACGCCAGGGCCAGGCTGCGGCGACTGTCCGCGATCGCCGCCTCCAGCGACGAGCCGCTGCGGATTGACCTCGCAGTCCGCGACTGGGCCCGGCGCGAGCAGACGGTCGCCAAGCGCCTCCGACGCGTCGACAACCGGCGAATGGATTACATGCGCTCGCTGTTCGGCGCCTTCTGCCCCGACAAGGACGACATCGAGGCCCGTTGCATGCTCTTCTACTCGCTGTGGATTGGCAGCCACTTCATGGCCGCCGACCACGGCGCGCGCCGTCGCACGGAGGTGATGAAGCTGGCCGTGAAGCGGCTGTTGGCCTAGATGTGGCTTCAGTAGTGGCGTCGCTCAATCCTCGGCATGCGGACCTGAATGCATGCCGGGTTATTGCGGCCCTCCCATCGTCTCGATCCGACGCACCGGTACGCCACCGGCAAGACAGTCTCCGGGATCCCGAAGATGGGACGCAGGTCATCATAATCAAGAATACTGACCCATCCGACGCCAATCCCGGCGCATCCTCGTCGTTGAAGACAACGACGATGCCCGGCAGATGCTACGCCACCTCCTCGAACTGTCGGGCCACGAGGTGCACGAGGCGGCCGACGCCGTCAGGGGCCTCGAGCAGGCGCTGGTGCTGCACCCCGACGCCGTCGTCATCGATCTCGGTCTTCCCGGTCTGGATGGCTATCAGGTCGCCCAGCGCATCCGGGCCGCGGGCCGCCGAGACGTGGTCCTCATCGCGGTGACGGGCTACGGACAGCGCGAAGATCGCCTGCGCTCCAGCGCGGCGGGCTTCGACGCCCACTTCACCAAGCCGGTGGACCCGGCCGCGATCGACGCGTTACTGCAGCGTCATCCGACTGTTTGATTCTCTCAAGTCCTCGCCCAGCGGTACGAACCCTGCGGTACGAAGTGATCGCGGCGGTCGGCGCCCGACCTGAGGCCCGGTAGCTCGCGCAGTTGTTCTCCGTTGGCTAGGGTCACTCTTAGCTTCGCGATCATGGCCTTCGCCCCGAACAAGGCCCGCCGGCTCGATCTGCTTGCGCCTCCTGCGGCGTAACATGACGCACGTCTAGGCGCGAGATGGATTCCTGTCAAGCCTCGCTCGCATACGAGTCCCCGGCGGCAGCGCTTCGTACCTCGTCATATTGCCCTCAGAATCCGTGACACCAATCTCAATGGTATCGCTGTCCGGGGGAAGCAAGACATCGCTGCAGATGGTGGTGGCGGCCATTGTGGCGGCCATCTGCCGCATCTCGGCCGGCGCCGCAGCGTCCGCGCTCACGTTCTCGAACATCAATTGCCACCAGCGGCCCGGCACAACGATCTCATCGGTTGGCGTCCTGTCGAACATGACGGGTAGCGCCTTGAGCCGGGGCGTCTCAGCATCGAGGCCGGCCGGGATCGGAGTGACAACACGGAGCACTAGATCGTTCTCGTCTCGGTCCTCGACGATGAACCGGCCCAGCACGAATCGCCCCTCCGCACTCCCAAACCCATGCCGTTGCGCCAGCGCCCGCCAGCTCTCCCCTTCCTGCTGCGTGACTCTCCGCATTGCTCACTCCAGTCCCAGGGCCTCCGCCAACCCGATCCCGTGCGTCGACCGAGAAACTCCGTCTTGCATTCAGCTGGGACAGCCGATCACTCTTCCCCGCCGATGTGGCGTGTGAGCCTAGTCGCCAAGCACAGACCAACGAGGAACCCAACACCGGTCGCCACAGTGAGCGCGCCCACGGGCTCCCTCCGCGCATAGGCAGTGACCTCATTCGCCCGGCCGTGGATGCCATTGCCCACCGCGGCTGTAGCCTTCTTGAGGGCGGCCTGGAGAGCGTCGCGGCCCTTCGCGGCCGCGCCGATCTCCCCACCCTCCCCGCGACCGGGGACAGCATGGGTGATGTCGGATATCAGCCCGCATCCCGGTTGCGTCTCGACTCGATGTCCTACGTCGTCGAGCTTCCTGTCCATAGCCGTCTCCTCCCTTGTTTCCGGACGCTGCGCGCTGAGCGAGGCTTTAGGACCCGCCAGGGAACCTCTTAGCCGGCAACTCAGCACACCAGGCACGGCCTGGCGGATGGGCGCATTCAGAACGCGGCGCGCGGGCAACGCTTGCTTTGCGTCCACGCAGGCGCGATCGCCGAGCGGCCCCCTACCAGCCGGAAGGCGACGAGGACGCTCCGGCCGGTTCCTTGAGCTGATGACCACATTCTGGGCAGTCGAGATACTGCACGGTCTGACCCTCTTCCTTGGTCACGCCCACCAGCACCATCGCGTTTGAGCATGTGGGGCACTTCGTCTTACCGGGCTCGGGTGCTATGGTCATGGTCCCTCATAGGTCAGCGTGAGCCCGGGCGGGCACGAGGCGGGCGCGAGGGACGATCTCCCCGGTCGCCGTCGTCTCCGGCCGCGCGTGTCCCCCTACCGGCGTTCTCCCCCGAAGCTCGACTCGTTGGCCGAGTCTGCGGGCTTCACGAGGTTCGGCCATGAGACGCCGCTTCAGGTCCCGTTCGTCGCCCTGTAAGCTCCATGTACGCTCTCCTGTACGCGACCATCAGTTCTCGAATACCTGCCCAGGGTTCACGGTGATCGCCCAGGGATGGTACCGGCCTGAATCCGGGGTACTCGCGGGTGAGCTGTAGCTTGCCCCACGGGCGCGCGAGAACGGGTCGTCTCGCACCTCATTGGTGGCGCATCCAAGGACCGCTGTGGCGATGCCGATCACGAACACGATCATCCGCGCCTTCATGACCATGATGACCATGCCTCCCTCAGTCTGAAAGCATTGCCGCACGCTCAGGGACACAACGCACTTGATCGGGCCGCATAGCGCATGCCATACGGGGGGGATGCGACGCAAGGGCGCGAGTTCCCACCAAAGTGCTCGCGTTTCCCTCATGGAATGCTGTTGGGGCGGAAGGAACTACCGTGTAAATCTGCTGGGACACGGACCAGGTCGGTCGCTTCGTCCGGTCGCCCGCTCACCAAGCGACGGTGCAACATGCAACCACGTGGCGGTCATCCGCCGATGGTCTGACAGGACCGGTACCCACCGGGGCGTCATCGCGATCAATCGCAACACCGCCGAGTCGCGAACGACCGTGCTGCCGTGGCAGGATCTACCTTCGGATCCCCGCGTCTATTGGCTTTGTCGCGAGGACGCGGCGGTCGGTACGGTTCCCGCCGGCGAGGTCCTCCCGCTGGCCCCGGCGGAGGTCGTAATGATCGGAGAGGCGCTCTCCACGCCCCGGAACTTCCTTCGGGCGATGTGTAATGGCGATGTGTAAGAAAGTTCATCCAGAGGATCGGGAAGAAGCTCGATTGGTCCATGCTAGCGTCGCGCGTCGATTTCAAACCAGGGTCCTTTCGTTCAAATAGTCCAGGACGTTCAGACCTCCCACTTGCCGTCACCACGGTCCCTGACCGATGCTGGCGGGGGCGACGGCGGTGTCTGGCACCTGCGATGCACACTCCGAGGACCGGAGGTGGGCCATGGAATCGACACAGCGCGTCGCCTGGCCGTGTGTCGTCGACGCCACTTTCCGCTTCCCCGAACGCTCACCCGCCTGTGCCTGAGACATGGGTCCCCGCGGCTCGGGACAAGCATGCTGAGCGTTGTGCTCATGGTTGACCCGCTGATAGGCCCGCGCGTGGCTGCCGGGACCCGAGGCGCGGCCTCCGCGGTCACTCCGCGAGGCACGCGAGGCGCGTCATTCCCGATTTCACGATGCCCCGTTTGAATGGACTCGAGGTCGTCTGGGAGGTCTTGCGAAGGGACTGTCCCGAGATCCCCCTGATCATTCTCACCGGGCAGGGGGCGGTGGGGCCACTCCTGCCGGCACCCGAGGAGGGGCCGTACGGCTACCTGGAGAAGCCGGTCGAGGTCCCGCAGTTGCGAATGCTAGTCGCCACGGCGCTCGCGCCCGAGCCCGATACCGTGTCGTCTCGTGCATCCAGAGGGCTCGGGGGCCCGAAACCACCCACGGGCCAGACGCCCCTTCCCGAGCGGCCGATGTGGAGGATGTCCTAGCGTCGTCGTGTCAGTCCCGAGCGGGCCTGCTGTGCCGCTGCCCCAAGGAGCGAACAAATGGCGTTCGTCACCGGAAGGAGGCCTCAGATGAGTACTCCGGTTCACAAGGGGATCATGGAATCGGTCAAGGACACATTGATCGGCTCGATCAAGGGCACCGGTGAGATTGTGACCACCGTTGTCGACACAGTCAGCGGCACGCTGGTCAGCACCATCAAGGGTACGGGTGCGGTCGGCACGGCGCTCACCTCGACGGTCTCCGACGTCTTGCGCGGCGCCATTACGGGTACCGCCCAGGTCGGCGGCGACCTGGGCGCCACGGCCAAGGGCGGGGTCATCGGCGTCCTCAAAGGCACCAAGGAAGTCGGAGCCGAGGCCGTTGGCACGATCAGCACGAGCGCCCGCGTCCTCGTCAAGAGCGCCGCCGAGGTCGGCGGAGACGTTGGGCTCGTGGCGCGGAACGCCGTCGAGGGTGCGATCGCCGGCGCCAAGAGCGTCGGGCTCGGCGCTGAGGCGGCCGCGTCGGCCGCCGCGACGGGGGCCCTCAAGGGGGCCGGCGAGATTAGCCAGGAGGCCGTCGGGCAGGTTCAACGAGCCGTCACCGGCGTCATCGCCGGGGTCAAGGTGGTCGTCAAGGAGCCCCTCAAGTAGAGCGCCTGTGCCGCTTTCCGCTCGCGAGGCGTGCCCCGCACCCTCGCGGGCGGGGCCGGCGGCGCCAGGCGCGCAGCCGGGGGGACCGCGATGCGGACGCGATAGGTGCTCCCGTTCATGGAGGCGTCACCATGCCCTGTATTCGGTGCGGCAAGATCACGGTCAAGCTGTGCACGTGTTCAATCGAACAGGCGAAGGATACGCTCTCAGCCTGGTCCGACGTCGAACTTGAGCAGGCCATCAGCATGATGAGGGAGGTATTGGAGGCCAAGCGGCGGGCTAGTTCTAGCCGGGAACGTACCGAATTGAGGCGGTGAGAAGAGGCCCGAAGGGCAGCCACTAGCGAGCGGCGCCTCCCCTTCGGGCGAATCCAGGGCGTGGTGGCCTGTCACCCGGTTGCTCCCAGCGTACCGCCGCCTCCTAGAACAGCGTCGGCTGCGCTCGGGCTGGCGGAGCGTCAGTAGGCCGCTCGATCCCCGTGACGTGCTCGACGCCCGCCGGGGCCATGCGCGGGTGGAGCTTCGTCACGCTCTCCCCCGCCCACTCCGACGCGCATCCCCGCGTCCAGTCACAGGAGCAGGTGACGAACCAGAGGGCTTCTCGGTCAGCGGAGCTACTACCTGCACGGCGATGGGGTGACGGTCGCCTATTCGTGGATCAGAGACTAGATAGGCATTCCGGGTAATTAGACCGACACCTTACCCCACAGTCACAGATTCCAGTCTCCGATTCTTCGGCTATCCTCTCAAGCATGGCCGATCCGTCATGGAAACAGGGGAACATCTTGAGAGTCCGGGACGAAGTTTTTGAGGCAGGGACGCCTGCGCTCGGCGACCATCCCCGCGGAGGGATCAAGATGATTTCAGACGAGGACCAACAAACCCGCCAATACCTCCTCGCCCGTTTTTGGGAAGCGGCGCTGGGCTTCTGGCGGAAAGGTGGCGGGCGCATCGCGTGGCCATTGACGTTCACGGTCATCGCCATTGCACTCGTGAATCTCGCCCTACAGTATCGACTGAACGTCTGGCACCGCGGGATGTTCGATGCCCTCGACAAGCGCGATGGCAGCGCCGTGCTGTACCAGACCGCGATCTTTCTCCCTCTCATCGCCGCTGTCGTCGGCGTGGCAGCAGGGGCCACCTATGCAAAATTGACCCTGCAGCGCAGCTGGCGCGAGTGGCTGAACGCGCACGTGCTTGATCAGTGGCTTATCAGCGGCCGTTACTATCAACTCAACTTGGTTCCGGGCGATCACACCAACCCGGAATATCGCGTGGCCGAGGATCTGCGTGTGAGTGTCGAGGCCCCCGTCGACTTTTCAATCGGCGTCTTCTCGGCCGTTACTTCAGCGATCGTCTTCATCGGCGTCCTCTGGTTCATCGGTGGTGAGCTCACAATCCCGATCGGGAGCACGGTGCTTCGTATCCCGGGGTTTTTGGTCGTCGCAGCCTTCATCTACGCCGTGCTGGCGAGCGGATCGATGATCATGATCGCTCGTGGCTTTGTCACGGTCTCGGAGAACAAGAATCAAGCGGAGGCGGATTACCGGTACAGGCTTACGCGCCTCCGGGAACACGGCGAGAGCATCGCGTTGTTGGGCGGGGATAGTGAGGAGCGCGCCGGCCTCGACGGGGCATTCACGATGGTCCGCCAGCGCTGGTACGAGTTAATGTTGCAGTACATTCGCACCACGATCGTGTCCCAGAGCAGTAACGGCCTCGCGCCGATCATTCCGATTCTCCTGTGCGCCCCAAAGTACGTCGCCGGGACCATGACCCTGGGTGAAGTCATGCAAGCGGCCTCCGCGTTCATGATCGTGCAGGTGGCGTTCAATTGGCTGGTCGAGAACTATCCACGTCTCGCCGATTGGACCGCCTCGGCGTCCCGATTAGGTTCCCTATTGGTATCGTTGGACCGCTTGGGGCGTGCTGAACGGGAGGGAACGACCGGCCGAATTGTTCGCAGGCAAGCCGAAGCTGGCTCGCTCCGGCTGCGGGACGTCTCGGTAACGTTGGACGATGGAAGCGCGGTGGTGAACGAAGCCGACATCGAGATCTCTCGCGGCGAGAAGGTGCTTGTCGTCGGCGAATCCGGCACGGGCAAGAGCACGCTGGTGCGGGCAATCGCCGGCCTGTGGCCGTGGGGAACGGGGGAGATCTTGATCAAATTCGAAGGGCTGTTCTTCATGCCGCAACAGCCTTACGTACCGCTTGGAACGCTGCGCCGGGCCGCGACCTATCCGCTGGCGCCCGAGGAGGTCGACGATGCCGTGGTCCGTACGACTGTCGAGGGAGTTGGTTTGGGCCATTTTCTCGATCGACTCGATACAGATGAGACTTGGGAACACGTGCTCTCGGGCGGAGAAAAACAGCGGCTTGCGTTTGCGCGCGCGCTGATCCAGCATCCGGAAATTATCGTAATGGATGAAGCCACCGCCGCGCTCGATCCGCTGGGCCAGGAAGAGTTGATGCGACTCCTCCTGGAGCGGCTCCCCGAAGCAACAGTAATCAGCGTCGGACACCGCGCGGAGCTCGAGGCATTTCACACCAGGAAGCTCGTGCTGGAGTATCGCGCCGACGGCGCACGCCTGGTTAGCGACGAATCCATTCAAAGAACGTTCGGCCGCTCCGCGCGCTTGCTTTCGAGGCTTCCGACCCGCAAGAAATCGCGCAAGATGCGCCCGGCCTGATCCCAGCCGATCCACCATCCCCTGGCGGGGACTCGGGAGTTGCGCGAGTCTCCTGACGTGCGAGTGCGCGTTCGAGTGTCACAATGATGCGTGTGAAGAGGCTTCGCCGAAAGCGGATTAGATGTTCTAGATCAGGCGGTCGGATGGTCATTGCCCTTATTGGGCGATCGGTTCATGCCCGCCCGGTGAGCCGGGCACGTCTGGGGCTCATCTGGGCAAGGCTGAGGCGTCGTATCACGCGCGCACCCTTGAGGACGGCACGCTGAGATTGGTCTCAGGGTCGGTTCAGAGCAACGTCCCAAGGCGACACGGGCCCGATGTTACGGTGGACGACGCCGAGAGGCGTGGGCGTGACGGACGACATCCGGCTGGGCGCCCGCCCGCTCCGCCGGCGCCCGGCACCATGGAGCACCGCCTAGGTATTCGGGGGCGCAGCCGAGATGTCAGCGAGCACCGAGCCGACATCGCATTCCCCCGCGATGTCTCCAATCGTCAGCATGCCGATCACCCGGCCGCCCGCCTCGACCGGAAGCCGTCGAATAGCCCTCTCGCGCATCACCCGCACGGCATGGCTGACCGCATCGTCGGGCGACACCGTCGTCAGGACGCGACTGCAAATATCGCCGACGCGAGTCTGGTCCGGGTCGAGCCCTTCGGCCAGGACGCGGACGACGATGTCGCGATCGGTCAAGATGCCATGCAAGCGGTCATCGCTCTTCACGACGAGGACGTCGCCGATGTCCGCCCCGCGCATGAGCTGGGCCGCCGCCGCCACCGTCTGGTCGGCATCCAGGGTCTTCGGTCGGGGGCTCATAACGTCGCGGATGTTGTCATGCACGGGACGTCCTTCGTTGTCCCTTGGGCTTACTGGACGAACGTCGCCTTGGCCCGGCGCGACGAGAACATGTAAACGCTCGAGCCGCCTCCCATCGTCAGGATGAGCGGCATGTATACGGAAGTGCGATTCACGCCGCGCAGGACGGACTACGCCTTCCGCGGAGGACGGCGAGTCTTCGAGCAGTACCTCGGCACAGCACACACAATAGGCAACCGCTTCGATGACAACAGCACAGCCCCAGCAGCACTGACGCCCGCAGCCGACGCAGCCAAGATCGTCGAAGAGACGCAGAAAAGGACTTCCGCAGCGACAAGTCCCTATCATGCTTGTCCACCTCTGGAACGCTCGTCGTCCTTCGTCTTCGCTCGGGTTATCCGCCGTGATGGGTTCCTGCGGGACTTTCTCCATGAGACGCTTCGGGTCCTGTTCGTCGCCTTGTATGCTCATCCGCGGCCTCCTATACGCGAGCCTTAGTCCTCGAACACCTGCTGAGGGTTGACTGTGATCGCCCCGTACCACATGCCCACCGGGGCGCTGTAGCTTGCCAGACGGACATGCAAGGACTGACCGCCCGCTGCCTGCTTTGTGGCGCATCCGAGGATCGCTGTGACGATGCCGATCACGAACACGATCAGAGGTGTTTTAATGACCAAGTCCCCCTCGTCCGCGACGGGCTCAGCAGATGTCGATGCGGTTGGTGAGCGGAGGGCCGCATAGTGCATGCCAGGCGGACGGACGGTGCAAGAGCGCGGATACTAAGGCGGCGCGCTCTACGGAATGATTCTAGATGGAAGGAACTACCGTGTAAATCTGCGGACTTGAGTTCCGCGAGGCCATCGCGCAGGCGCTCACGCTCGACGGCTACGACGTTGAGACGGCCCTGGACGGCATCGAGGGAGCGACGCTGGTCTGCCGGCATCCCTATGACCTGATCTTCTGCGACCAGGCCAGAGATGGATGGGCTGGGGCTCTACAAGGAGATCCAGCTGCTGTGTCTGCGCGTGCTCAAACGCCTAGTGTTTGTGACGGGCGCGCTCCCCGGTTACGGGCCGTTCCTCCACGAGGCCGGGATGCAGGTCCTGCCGAAGCCGTTCACGACCGGGAGAATGACCGTCACGCACTCTGACGGACAAACTGACGGACAAGCCGTGGCCAGATCCAGGCTATCTGGACGGAGCGCTGCTCGGGAAGATAGGCCATGCGCAACGACCGGCTCAACTGCGACGGCGGCCCGAAGTGCCGCAACGCCCCCACGCACGTCCATCGGGGCTCACGAGCTCTCCTGCAACTCGACAAGTACTACTGCAACAAGTGCTGCCCGCTCACGACATGCCCAGACGCACAGAAGCATCGGCTCTAGGCGTATGGGAGGCGGGCCGAAGTGGACGTGAGCGCCGTCTAGTTTTTCGGCCGTGGCCGCCGGAGGACCAGGCCGAGCGCCCGGCGGACCTCGGTGGCCTATGCTGGCGCCTGAGCCTGGCTAGCGATGGGCACGGCACGTCCTCCAGACGGAGACGGGGCCGGTTGGATCTGCCACACCAGAAACTCCCAACGAGTCTTGTCCTCAGCGGCCGTCAAGGCAAGCGCCCGCCGGTAGGCGGCGAGCTGGACGGGCAGCTCGGTCAACTCCTCTTCGAGCCGGCGGCACTCGCTGAGCCCGGGTGGGCATCGGCCAGATCATATCTGTCAGGGCACCGCCGGTGTGCCGCCCAGCAATCAATCGCCTCAAGGGGATGGGTCGCCCTCTTGAGGTTGCCCCTTATGGGAGTCGGGCAACTGGGGCCGGCTAGCGGTCCAAGGTCTGTGAGACTGGAGATCGTGAACAGAGACACTCGCGGTTAGAAGTTCGGTTTGATGCTGGATTCAGCGGCCAACATCCTTGCCTCGAACGTCGTAATGAACGGGTCTCGTGAGAGCTGGACCAGGAGCCCTCCATCCTGGTTCTCCCGCCGGACCACCGGCGATGAGCAGGCGATCAACGCTTCAGGAGGAAACCGGTACACGGTACCCGTCCCAGTCTCGACTGCACGATCTGACCCTCTTCCTTGACGCTCGCCGTCGTTCCCCCGGGGCCACGCGTGTCTCCCTACCGCCTTCTCCCTCGAGTTCGATCCGTTGGCCGAGTCTGCGGGCCTGACTTGCGCGCTCGTAGTCCTCCGGCACGTCCAACCTGGTCATCCTCACATGAGCCGCCGCTTCAGGTCCTGTTCGGCGATGCCGATCACGAACACGGTCGTCCGTGCCTTCATGATCATGCCTCCCTCACTCTTGGGTGCTGCCGTAAGCTTGGGTGCTGCCGTAAGGTCCGTATGGCCACGGCGCGATCTGCATCGTGCGTGCCATGAGCAGCCCGTGACCACGACTCGCGCAATGCGACACATCCAACGACTTGCGGACTGCCAACCGGCGGCCGTCGCCAGGATACGGCACCAATGGACGAGGAACTTTCTACAGAAGGTGTAAGAAATCCTCTGCACATCTCCGCGATATGGGACGAGTATGCCGCCCAGGGCCGGATAGCGCACGTCTGCACGCCGTATGCAGCGGTATGCCTTTCACAGCGAGACGCTGGACGAACTGAGAGGTGCTACCGGGATGGGACTTTCGATTCGCCGCCGTTGGCTCTGGCTGTTTGGGACCCTCGCGCTGCTCGGGCTCCTCATCTACGGCGTGGCCCGATCGCTGGATGAGCCGGTCCGACGGTACATGGAAACGGAAGCCAACCGGCGCCTGACTGGGTATACGATCCGGATTCCGATCCTACGGATCCGTCTGTGGAATGCCTCGGTTGAGGTCCGCGGCGCGAGCCTGGTGCAGGACGCCAATCCCGATCCGCCCATGATCCATATGGAGCGCTTCGTGACGGCCGTGGATTGGCGCGCCCTGCTCCACCGACGCGTCGTCGCAGATCTGACGTTTGATCGTCCGACGGCGTTTCTCAATCTCCGCCAGGTCCGAACCGAAGCCGCCAGCGACGTGCCGCTCAAGGACCGCGGCTGGCAGCAGGCGCTGGAGGCCCTGGCGTTCGACCTCAAGATCAATCGCCTGCGTGTCCTCGAGGGAGACGTTACCTATGTCGATCAGGGGCCCTTCAAGCCGCTCCACGTCAGTCGTGTCAATCTGAACGCCGAGAACATCCGCAACATCGCGTCGCAGGAGCAGGTGTATCCCTCGCCGATCCATCTCGAGGCGGTGGTGTTCGACGCGGGCTCGGTGTGGCTCGATGGCCGCGCCGACTTCCTCGCCGAGCCTCATGTGGGCGTGCAGGCCGCGCTCCGGCTGGACCAGGTCGCCCTGGACTACTTCAAGCCGATCACCAATCGCTACAACCTGGCCGTCCGCAACGGCAGCCTGTCGCTCGCCGGAAACGTCGAGTACGCGCCGACGATCACGCGGTTGGTCCTCGAGCGAGTGCTCGTGGAAGGGGTCGCCCTCGAGTACCTCCACCGCCCTCAGACCGCCGAGGCGGAGAAAGCCCGGGCGCAGCAAGCGGCGGACGCGGCGAAGCAGGCCGCGAACACGTCGAGCACCGAGCTCCGCATCAATCGGCTCGACGTCCTGAAGAGCACCTTCGGCTTCACGAACCAGGCCGCCACGCCGTCCTACCGGGTGCAGCTGACCGACACCACCCTCTCTGTCGAGCATCTCGGCAACCAGGGACAGACCGGTCCGGCCGTAGCCCGGCTCAGCGGCCAGCTCATGGGGCGTGGCAAGACCCGCCTGACCGCGACGCTGCAGCGGCAGGCCGGGAGTGCCGATATGGACGTCACGTCGCAGATCGAAGACGCCGAACTGGTCCGATTGAAAGACCTCATCCGCGCGTACGGCGGATTCGAGATCACGGCGGGTGCGTTCTCCGTGTATTCGGAGCTGCAAGCCAAAGGCGGCGTCATCACGGGCTACGTCAAACCATTGTTTCGGGGTGTCGAGGTCGGCAGCGATGGCGAGACGGTTGTCGAGAAGGGCTTCCGACAGCGGCTCTACGAAGGTCTCGTCGGGATCGGCGCGAAGGTCTTGAAGAACCGCCTGCGCGGAGAGGTTGCCACGGTGGTCCCGATCTCCGGGCGAGTGGACCGTCCGGAGGTGGCTCGATGGGAAACGGTCGGCCGCCTGCTGCAGAACGCCTTCCTGAGGCCGATCACGCCAGGCTACGAGCCGGCGCGGAGTCCCAAAGGTGGCCCGCCAACTTCCGCCCGGGATTCCGTGGTTCCCGACCACCCGGTGCGTGAGCCCGATCGCGTGGTGAGGCCCGAGGCCCCGTGAGAGCGTCGCGCCGACGGAGCGCCCGCCGTGAACGTGTTTGTGAGGTTCCCCTGACACCAGCATGACGAATGAGCCCAATGCACACGGATCCGCCCACGGCGGCATCAAATTCGGCCGCCGCCCTGGCGTGAAGAGGACAACGGCCATGAGACTTCGTATGGGTGTGCTCGGCGTCACGGTCGCGACGATGTTCGTGCTCTGTCCCAGCGTGGGGCCTCCCGTTCTTGCCAGCGAGGCGACAGACCAGATTCGAGCCGCGATCGACCAGATGTATCGCCTCGTGGCACCTGGCTCAACGGCCGAAACGCGAGAAGCCGTCCGGAAAGCAGCAGATCGGATGTTCGACTGGGCCGCGATGGCTGAGGGGGCCCTTGGTCAACACTGGCGCGCACGGACACGCGATGAGCGAGCCGAGTTTGTGCGGTTGTTCCGTGATGTCTTCGAGCGGGCGTACCTCTCCAAGATCCAACTCGCTGATGCCGAGCGATTCGCTTACCTGGGCGACACGATCGAAGGCGATCACACCGTGGTCCGCACCCAGATCACCACGAACAACGGCACGGTGATCCCCGTGAACTACCGGACCCAAATGACCGAGGGCCGCACGTGGCGAGTATACGATCTAGACGTCAGCGGCGTCAGCCTCGTCGGCAACTACCGAACGCAGTTCAGCACGATCATCGGGCGCTCGTCATATCTGGAGCTCGTGAATCGACTCAAGGCGTTACGCGAACAACATGGCGGAGTGAGGTCGGCCACGACTCCGCGTTCCTAGTCAGCTCGACAGACGCTCCCCGGACGCGCTGCTCGAACACCTTCGGTCTCGATCGAAGGCCGTGACCCCCGGGCCACACGGTCGTGCGCCACATCGGCATCGCGAGTCACCTTGGAAATGGCTCTCCCAGCGGCCAGCGGACCGGCGAGTTCGTCGCGTGCAAGTGCGTCGTCGAGGTCGGGCCAACGACCATCTCAACGGGGAAGGGATCCACTCCACCACACGACCGACTCCTGCCGGGAGCTAATGGATCGCCTCGCGCGGAATCGGCGCGGCGCGGGCAGCTAGCCCGGGGGAACATGCTGTAGCCGCGACCTTCCGTACGGACGGCTCGCCACGGCTGTCAAGTGCTGGCCACCCCGGGGAGACCTGCAGGGCCAAGGGCTGCTGCTCCGCCCGGACGTCACTCTGATCGATCTGGGTCTTTACCGTCGGCCCCTGAAAGACCAATCGATCCATACGATGGGCATGCCGCAGGGCGAACTCCGCTAGAACCTGACAGCCGAACGAGTTCGCGACGAGATGCGCAGCCGGGAATCGCATGGCGTCCATCCAGGCGGCCAACGCGTCGGCGAGTTCCGGCAAGTCTAGGATGGAGTGCGGCTTGACGCTGTCGCCGTAGCCGGGCAGATCGACCGCGTACACCGGACATAGCGGAGCGAGCTCGAGCGCGGTGGGCACCATGTACCGACTGGAAATCACCATCCCGTGCACGAGCACCACCGGCGGCCATCGAGCGTCTCGCCGCCGACACGCGCGTGGATTCGACCGGTGGCGGTATCTGTCCGCACGCGCGTCACGGCCATCGCCCTCAGCGCGCGCGTCGCCCCTACCGCCGGTACTCGTCGCGGTGCTCGTGCTCTTCAGATCCTCGCCGCCCCTCGCGTTCGGGAACGAAGATACATCCCGCCACCAGCTGCGCGAACACCAGCGCCACGAGAACAATCTTCCAGTGCATCATGCCCGATAACGGCCTTCGTCTATCTCCGGCCCTCGCGACGCTCTCCACGGTGATCCTCGCCACGCGGCCCTCGGGGCTCATCACGCTGCTGCGCGCGCTCCGCCGGACCACGTTCCTCCCACCGCTGTCCCCAGTGAGGCTCCCAGCGCGGAGCGGCGTCACGCCGCCAGTGCTGCCAAGCCGGTGGGGGGACCCGGTAGTACTGGATCGGAACCATCAGGATTGGCCGCGGAACGAACTCGGGCGCGACGAGAACCCACGGACCGTTGTGCCCGGGACTGACGTACCAGCCCCCGTTGGCGAACACGTAGTATTCGCTCCCGTAGAAAAAGTAGTTGGCGCCCACACCGGGAGCGTACATGACGGCGGTAGCCGGAACAGGCACCAGCTGCGGCGGGCCAGGAAGGTTGATTCCGATATTCACACTGACCTGGGCATGGCTCAGGCTCGGCAGCCCGAATAGGATCAAGCCGAATAGCATCAAGATGCTGATGCCATTGAAGAGTATTCGTCGAAGCATCTCGCTGTTCCTCCTTCTCGCTGTTCCTCCTTCTCACCTGTCACTACCGTCTCCATCCGGCAAGGAACGCAACCGGCGTGCCACGGGGCTTGTTCCTCGTCAGGGAGGAGGCAGAACGCCCCAGAACTACGATGCTATTCGCGTCTGAAAAAAAAGTGGATATGCGATCGGTTGATATGAGAAGAGCCCCAGGAAGCGGCAATCGCGGCGGAATCGGCGCCATGGGTCCTTCGTGAACAGTCGGAACTTCCCAGCACGAAGGGAACTTTATTCTCGGTACGGCTTCCCGTGAAAGGGGTCGCATGAGTCGACTCAAGATAATTCGCGGTGTTGACCACCGGCATGCTCCTTGCCGCCGGTTGGAGGTGGCTGTATCCCGCGGTGAGATGAGATTCCGTTCGCGGGCCGCGCGCGGCCGTCAGCGCGCCGGCGAGACAAGTGAGGGGCCGGATGCGGTGTAATGTCGAGCGATTCGAGCGGAAGCAGGGAGTGGGGCTACCCCTGCTCGCGCTGCGCTTCCCCTTGATCGTATGGAGTGTGATCGCCCTCTGCCTGTCGCCCAGCATGGTCCAGGCGGAGGAGTACAGGTACCCCTACCGGGACCCCTATCTGGCGACCGTCACCACTGCCATCTTGACTGCCGATGGCATAACGCCTCGACTCAAGCGTGAGGCCATCCACGTGCCGGTGCTCGCGGGGCGAAGCCATCTGCCGGCGCTCGAGGGACGAGGCGATGTGAGCATGACGCTGTATCGTCAGAATCACCGCGCCCCGTTGATCTTTGTCCTCGCCGGCATCGGATCCAACTCATACTTCGGTTTGGGCACCTATTTTGCCGGGCTCTTCCATCAAGAGGGCTTTCACGTGGTGATTCTGCCCTCTCCGATGAGTTGGAATTTTGCCTTGGCGGCCAGCCGCAGTGGCGCACCAGGTTACGCGCCGGAAGACGCCCGTGATCTATATGAAGCGATGCAAAACACCCTCGGGCTCCTCAGAACTCGTTACCACGTCGCCACGACTCGCGTCGATTTCCTGGGGGCAAGTCTGGGTGCTCTCGAAGGCGCTTATCTGAGCGTAATCGATGCTGAAGAGCGGAAGATCGGCATCGACAGGTACCTTCTGCTGAATCCGCCCCTCGATCTCGCCTATGCCCTCGACAAACTCGATGAATGGACTGCTTTACAGAACACATTCGGCCCCGATAAATCCAAGCGGCTCGTGGGAACAGCTCTTGCGATCGTCGAGTCGTTTTCGAAGGAACGCCTAGACGACCCAGCGGTCTTTGGCCGGTTGGCAAAGGAGTTCTCGAGGTTCACCACCGAAGAGATCCAGTTCCTTATTGCCGCGGCCTTGCAAGCGTCGCTGCCCGAAATCGCCTATGTCACGGACGGCATACAGGATCAGCGTGCTCTTAAGCCGACCAAAGACGCGGCCAGGAAACGCCTCCGTGCATGGAGGGACATGACTTTCAAAGAGTACGGGGAAAAGATTGCCCTGCCGTTGTGGACACAGCGTTCTGCAGAGCCGCCGGGTGATCTCGAGAGCTTTGCCAAACGAGGATCCTTGGCACTCATTCTTAGTCGACTCCGCGGCAATTCGAACGTCCACATCGTGCACAACGCCGATGATGTCCTCGTCGACAGGACATCGATCGAAGAGCTCAAAGCGGCACTGGGTGATCAAGTGACGGTGTTCCCTTACGGCGGGCATCTGGGGAATCTCTGGTACTCCGAGAACAAAGAATTCACTCTACGTCAGTTCCAGGCCGCTCCCCGAACGGGGCAGAGCACTCAAGCCGTGATGTCTGAGGACGTCGTTCAAGGGGGCGTCGGGCGATGAGCGTAGGTCAGGAAGGTCAGGCCACGCGTCGCCGCTGAATCGCCAAGCCTCCACTCAAAAAGCCGCCGTTTCGCGCGAATCGACCGACACCCGCCGCTCGGGGCTACCGCGCACAGAAGGAGAGCGGGGACGTGAACCGACCCCGGCGGTCGGCGAGAGGAAGAACACGACGAGTTCTTACCGGCCTAGTCATCGGCCCGACGAGGGCGAGAGCAGGCCAGTCTGTTGCACCGGTCGGTCACTCCCTCAGGACACGACGCCGCTGTGCGGCTGGCCGCCAGGGGATGGTCATTGCGGGGAAGGCGCCCTAGCCGGCAATTTGGCCCTCGCCGTCGTTGGGGTGCGGCTAGCAGGAGTGCACGACGGTTCGGCCGTCTCAACCCCCCACGAAGGCCGGAAGTCCGGTCAATTGGTCAACCGAAGGTGATGTAAAATCTGCCCTGACCACTAGGGCCTTCGCGAGATAGGGCCTTCGCGAGACATCAGTCAAGACGAGGGCACCGCGCTTGTCTAAGTCGCAGAACGCGCCCTAAGCCGATGTGGTCACTGCTGCGCGCTACCTTGCTCGACTGGTACGAAGACCGAGCCCAGCGCCTGGGCGCGGCCCTGGCCTACTACACGATTTTCGCGTTGGCCCCGGGCCTTGTGATCGTGATGGCCCTGGCCGGCATGCTACTCGGCCCAGGCGCCGAGCAACAGATCCTCCTCCAGGTCCAGGAACTCATCGGCGAGCAGGGTGCCACGGCCATCGCCGCGTTGATTCAGAACGCGCGCGGCGAGACCCTCGGGGCGACCGGAACGGCTTTGGCTCTCATTCCCTTGATATTCGGTTTGTGGGGGGTGTTCGGCGAGTTGCAGGACGGGCTGAACACGATCTGGGGTGTCACGCCCAAACCCGGCCGCCGCGTCTTCGCCATCATCAAGCAACGCTTTTGGTCGTTCGCGATGGTGGTCGGTACCGGCTTTGTGCTGCTCGTGTCGCTTGTCGTAAGCGCTTGGCTCGCCGCCGTGGGCACCTACATCGGCTATCTCTTGCCGGCCCCCGCCTTGGTCCTGGAGACCGTGAACTTCGTTCTCTCTCTGGTCGTGATCACCGCCTCGTTCGCCCTTATCTTCAAGTTGCTTCCCGACGTGCACGTCGCGTGGCGCGATGTCTGGCTGGGCGCGGCGCTGACCTCCTTTTTCTTCACGCTTGGCAAATTCGTCATTGGCCTGTATCTCGGCAAGAGCGCAGTGGCCTCCGCGTATGGGGCGGCCAGCTCGCTGGTCATCGTCGTGGTGTGGGTGTACTACTCGGCTCAAATCCTTCTATTCGGCGCCGAGTTTACAAAAGTGTGGACCAGACGCCGCGGCGGCGGGGCGATCCCCGAGAAGACGGCGGTGCCGATCACCCAAGAAGCTCGTGCAGAGCAGGGTCTGGGACCACGGCCCTCGTCGTCCACGACGTCCTCCTCACGTGCCCGTGTCCAAAGAACTGATCGCGACGGCGCGTGCGCAGAAGGAGAACGGAGCGTGAACGAGCCCCGGCGGTCGGCGAGAGGAGGAGATGCGACGAATGCTTGCCGGCCTAGCCATCGGCCTTGGTGTATTGCTCGCCCTCGTCTCGGTGGTTGATGACACGATCGGTGGCGGCGTCGGCTGGGAACCAGTTCTGCACAATTCACCGCCGGCGGGCTGATCATCCAGCTCAGGTTGTATCTGCGCCATCCGAAGAAAGCCTGAATAGTGTACCCAGCCGAGTTAGTTCCCGGGACTCAAGGCTTTCCATGGCCCCCATCTCTTTCCATGGCCCCCAATCATCGGGGCACCCAGCGACCGGACCCTCATGGAGAGCTCGCGAATCGCGGTCCGAGCTAGCCCAACGTCGAGGGGGTGTCATACACCAGCCATCAGTAGGCCCCCCGAGCGGGCACGAACGTGACGCGAGCGTCGGGCAACAGCAACGGAATGATCCCTTGCCCGTGTCCGCACCGTTCAAGTAGGTCTCGGCCCGGGGCCGGAGGACCCAGGATTTTCTAGGGCCTGACTCAATGCGGAGGGAAGGCAGCGCGCGCGAGTCGATGGGCGCGAGCACTGAACGGAGAGTTGGCTACCGCCGCCGCTCGAGACCCATGTCGATGCTCTTCAGTTGTTGGATCTGCAGCCGGAGGCCGGCGGCTTCCTCCTCACGCCAGCGGACCTGCACCTTCATCCGGGCGGCGGCCTCCTCATAGGCCAACAGGTCGCCGAGAGCGGCCTGCCAGGCCCGGGCATCGGTGGCCCAGCGACTGCCCGGATACTCAGTCACCAACCGCGTGAACGCCATGTGCGCGGCGCGATAGTTTCGGAACCCGCGCGCTGGATCCGTCTCGAGGCGGCCGAGCCCGTAGAGGGCTGCGGGCACGGCGGGATCCTCCGGGAACTCGCGGAGCACCTGCTGGTAGAGGTACCGGGCCGTCCCCCCCTCTCCGGCGCCGGCCAGGGCGTCGGCCCGGGCAACCAGCCGCTCGGCTTCCGGGGGCGTCCGCTGCACCGACACGGGCCTTCGTGCCGAGCTACAGCCGAAGGCCAGTAACAGGGAAAGGGCGAGGATCCCGCGCGCCGCGAGCGTCACGGGCCGCCGGGAAGGGTCGTCTCATGAGGTTGGTCACTCCAAGCCTTCGACCTGAGCGGGGGCTGCCCCTGGAGTGCGGATACGACTCGAGCGACCGCCTAGTCCTGCCGGGTCATGGCGGTCAGGAGCAGCAGCACCGACGCGAGGAGAATCACGGGATACGAATGAAAGAGCAACCACATGGGAACGTGCACACCTCCTCTATCAGATTCTGAACCCGACCTCCCATTGCGAAACGCGCGCCAGGGCGGGGACGCCCGTGGAATTCACGACTTGCTGGCCGTCACCGATAGCCAACTGACGCACGGGGGCAGCCCCGCGGCCGGCCCGCGTCCACCGCTGGCCCCACGACACCACGAGTGCCGAGGAAGTCTCGACGCCCGGGGCCTGGTTCAGGTGGTGTTCAACGGCCTAAGCGCGGCCGGTTCGCTCAAGGCCCCAGTGGCCGGCGCCCAATCGCTCGTCGCCGAGACTCTACGGACCGCAGGAACAACACGCAGCCACCAACGACGACGTCCCGATGATGATCTCCCCGCCAGACAGGTCCCCACCTCGACCCTCCGCCTTGAACAAGTGAGCCTCGGCAGGTAGTTGGATCACACCAGGCTCAGGATAGGAGTGGCGAGCCGTACGAGACCTTTCAGCGCCTCGTGAGGAAGGCCGAAGCTGGCCTTGAGCGCGGCCTTGAGCGATGCGTTCTTGAACTTTCTGGAGGATGTCGGCGACGTTGAAGGTCAGATGCTGAGGCGGTGCCGCCACCACCGTGACTTTCGCCCAGCGCTGCGGGAACTTTCGCTCGAGGATGGCCAGCGCCAGCTCGGGTCGGACTTCGGCCTGCCCGGTGAGGATCGTGACCATCCGCGATTCAATCCGGCTTCAGCGTGGGCCATCCTGGTCAGCCGTCGGGGCTCCCGTGTCACAAACCCAAGTCACACACGCACTTTTCGCGCCCAGCAAGTGAGCCGTGGCGGGGAGTTGGATCGCACCAGGCTCAGGATAGTTAATCCTGTGCTCCCTCCAGAAGCGACGAGGATTACGAGTCCCCGCATCGGCCTGCTCCAGCCAGAACCGACCTTCCCGATCGCCGATCTCGCCGCCAGGACCCTCAAGGTGCGGATCCTGCCGCCCTACTGGCCGGCGCGCTGAGCGGGCGTCACGGTCGCTTCAGCCGCAGATCCTCCAGCGGTCCGGAGTACGCGAAGCTCCTGATCAGGTTGATCCCCGGCTCCTGGACGGTGGGACCGACGCCCCAGATGAACGCCAGCTCGTAGATCGGGATGAAGGTCATCCGGTCGTAGAGCATCTGCTGAATCTGGTGGATCAGCGCCTCGCGCTTCTTCGCGTCCGTCTCCCGCGCCTGCTGCTGGAACAGGTCCTCGACCTCCGGCATGACGCCCGACGTGTAGATGCCGTTCTTGCTGACGTAGGCCTCGAGCCGGGTGGCTGCGTTGCCGCCGGCCCCAGTGATGCCGAGGATCACGTTCTTGAGCTTCTTCTCGCGCCACGCCGTCGTGAGCGTCGCGCGCTCCATGGTCCGCAGCTTGGTCCGGATCCCGACGTTCTGCAGGTACGAGGCCAGCGCCTCGCCCATGGAGAAATACGGCGGCCACGGGTAGAAGTCGCCGGCGTCGAAGCCGTTGGGATAGCCTGCCTCCGCGAGGAGCTTCTTGGCCTTCGCCGGATCGAACGGGTCCGGCTCGAAGAAGCGCGAGAACTCCAGCGCGCGCGGGATGAGTGAGCCGGTGGGCTTCGAGAACCCGAGCGTCTCGGCCTGGTTCAGCGCCTGCCGATCGATGGCGTAGCTCGCGGCCTGGCGCACTCGCCGGTCGTGCCAGGGCGACTTCGGGTCCCACTGGTCGGGGAGGTCGAGCCAGAAGGTTCCCTGCGACTCCCGGGGCGCGACGAGCTTGAAGCCGGGCGTGCGCTGGATGTCGGCGGCCACGGGGCCGGTCAACAGGTACGCGATGTCCACCTCGCCATTCTTGAGGGCGGCGGCGCGGGTGGTCTCCTCTGGCACGCTCCGGTAGACGAGGCGCTTGACGTTGGGGACTTTGCGCCAGTACCCGTCCCACGCCTCCATCACTAGCTCCACGCCCGGATTGAAGCTCACGAACTTGTACGGCCCGGCCCCGATGGGATGTTTCTTGAACCCGTCGTCGCCGACCTTCTCGACGTACGCCTTCGGCACCACCCAGCCGGCCCCAGTGGCGGAGGTGCCATAGAAGGTCATAAAGTCAGGCCACGGCTCCTTGAGCCGGAAGCGTACGCGCCCCGGATCGACCACCTGGACCTCGCGGACGCGCTCTTTGAGGAGCTTTGCGCCGGCGCCCTTGTACCGCTCGAACGAGAACTTCACATCCACCGCGGTCACCGGATCGTTGTTGTGGAACTTTACGCCCTTGCGGATGACGAACTCGTACGTGAGCCCGTCCGTCGACTGCGTGAATGACTCGGCCAGGCTCGGGGTGTTAATGCCGGCCGGCATGGGCTTGACCAGCGCGTCGTGGAGTGCGTAGAGCACCATGAACGGCGTGATGATCCCCTCAGTCTCGGCGGGGTCGAGCCAACGGGAAGCCAGCGTGATGTGGATGGCCCAGGTCATGGTGCCCTCGGGTGCGGCAGCTGCAGGGCCGGCGAGACCGAACATCAGGAGGACGGCCACAACGGCAGGGACGATACGCGAGGTCGTTGGTGTCATGAATCCCTCCAACCGGTCAGTCGTATCGACTGCCGGGATTCTACAATCAAGCCGCGCCCAACGGGAAGCCCAAACCATGGTCCGAGAGATCGCCGCCACCGCGCTCGCCGGGTTGTTGGAATCGGGCTCGATCCGGCAGCCGAGCAGGGGCGACGACCGCCTCGTCGTGCGCGCCTCCCCCGAGAGCCATGACGTGAACCGCCGTATCGCCTTGCCATCGAGGCGATGGCCGAGCCTATCGCGCCACCGCTCATGATGACGATGTCAGGGCATGGGTGTCATCTCCGTGCTTCTAGCGAGCAATCAGCTGCAGACCAAGCACAAGGGAAGTGCGCGCGAAGCTAAACAGATGATCGCGGCAGATCGATCGCGCCAGAGTTGACTGCATTTCGGGAGTGTCCTGTGCGCCGCCGAGCCGCCTTGCGTTCGGGACCGTACGTCTCAGGGTGGAGACGACGCCACTGCCGACCAGCGCCAGCGAGACCCAGCCGATCCACCACGGGTGCACACGTTCGACGATCTCGGCGACGATCGCCGCGAGGGTGAGCAACATGACCAGCGCCACCAGTCTGTTCATGGGATATGCTTCGGTCGTAACGCGCCGGTAGTAGGCCGAGATCGATGCCAGAACTTCGCTCGGCAGCGGATCGCCCGCGTGCTTACGGGACTGCACGTCGAACATCAGGTCGAACCACAGGACGGCGAGCAGGAACGCGGCGCCGGCCGCGGCAAACGTATGCATGTGGAAGGCCACCCCAAACTCCGCTCAGTCACTCCGTAGACCGCTTGATCATAGCAGCACCGGCGAGCCTGCACGGCGTCGCACTCCCCTGACCGATTCCGTCAGTCCTTCTCGCTCTCGCATCACAACGGGGCAACTGCCACACGCCGCCTGAGCAGTCAGGTCCCGGATCGCCCTTTAGCCCAGGAAGCTAAAGGGAACGCGGGAGATCACGAGCCGGCGTTTCCCGCGCTCCGTCCGCGCGATGTTGGACACCCGGGCGACCTCGACCGCTGCTTCGAAATCGATCACCCCGCGGAGCTTGCTGGCGAGTACCCGCGCGGCGTCCTCGGACAACCCATCGGGCGCCATGACGTGGATCAGGAACCTGCGGAGTCCGAGCTGCTCGATCTGGATCGCTTCGACGCCCGGGGCGCTGAAGTCGCACAGGCTGTGGCGGAGGACGGTTAGCCCGTTCGGCGTCGTGATCACATCCTGGGTGCGCCCCCCGATCTGGTCCAGCGTCCGATGCGGCCGGCCGCACGGGCAGAGATCCGTGCTCCGGGAGGCGTAGTCGCCGGTCCGATACCGGATGAAGGGTTGGGCGTAGTTCTCCAGCGAGGTCCCCACGATCTCACCCAGCTCGCCAGGGGCCGCTGCGCCGTCGCTCGTTCGCACCTCGAGAACGACAATCTCCTCCGGGACGTGATAGCGGTGCTGGGCGCACTCTCCGGCCGCGGCAGCCTGCTCGGCAAGACCGTACCAATCGAAGACATCGCAGGCGAGGAAGCGCCGGACGCGCTCACGCTGGTAGTCGTACAAGACCTCGGCGTCCGTTACTACCAGGCGCGGCTGCAGCCGGTCGTCCCCAGTCTCTTCTATATATTGGCAGAGCATCTCCAGATGGGATGGAAACGCCCAGATCACCTCCGTCCGGAACCCGACCATGGCTTCGACCATCGCGCGCATCCGGTCCCTGTTGATCAGGCGCGTGTTCAGATGCCGGCGCCGTGTCCACGGGTCGTCGTAGTAGAGGAGTTGCTCCAATGCGCCCTCGAGGGGGCTGTAGAGCACCGAGCATCGAGCTCCTGGGTGGTAGCCGATGGCTTGGTAATGGCGCGACACGGCCGCGTCGCAGAAGTCGAGGCACCTGCGCGAGACGTAGTGAGCGCTCCGCTGTCCGGTCGATCCCCCCGTGTATCCCAGGACGGGCGTATGCGCTTCGAAGTCGTGTGCCCTCAGATCCGCGAATCGTTCGCGGACGATCGCCTTCGTCAGCATCGGGAGGCGCGGCAGGTCGTCAACTCCCCGAATCTCGCGTGGGTCGATGCGCTCCCGATCGAACACCTCTCGGTAGTAGGGCACGCTGGCGTAGACATGGGCGATGAGCCTTCGCACCTTCGCGTCAGCGAGGGAGCGCAGGCGTTCCGCGTCGATCCACTCGGTCGCTCGCAGCTCGGCTCGTGCCCTCCGGACGCCTGCGCTTAAGATGAGCGGGAGCGGAAGCTGGAGCGCTAGCCGCTTGAGATACAGGACAACGGGGTATGGCGCGGCGCCGTACGCTCCTGGCCGACCACGATGCGGTCTCGGCCCGACGGCGTCAGGATCCACCGGTTGCTCCGGCGCGCTCGGGCGCAGCCGGCTCGACCCCCTCGCCGGCCGCCCATCCGCACGCGAGGATCTCCTCCACCCGCCGAGCGGCGAACGGGCGAAGCCACGGGCCCAGGGACCTCAGCTTGCCGAAGGGGCGAACGCTCTGCTCGAGGGCAAGGACCACGCGCGTGGCCGGGGTCGGGCGCGGCGCGAGCGCCTCGGGCAGTAGCCCCGCCGGCTGCCTCGAAGCATGGGCCCGTTCGCACGCGTCGAGAAACCGTAGAGCCTTCCTCTCAGCGAGGGAGGTCACGGGTTCGCCACGCGCCAGAGCCTCGTCGATCGTAGAGGCGACGCGTTGAGCGAACCGTCGCCGGAAGAAGGACTCGACCTCCTCGCTCGCTGCGCCGGCAGCGGCCAGCGTCGACCCAAGGACGCCGCCCCCGTTCGCCACGAAATCGGGCACGACCAGGACATTCCTGGCTGCGAGGACCGCCTCGGCGCCATCCCGGAAGGGATCGTTCGCTCCACAAACGACGACCGGGGCGGTCACACGACGTGCCGCCTCGAGATCGACCGCGCCGGTCGTAGCACAAGGGATCAGGGCGTCGCAATGGACCTCCAGCGCCGCATGCGGCGGCCGGGTCCCGTCCGCGGTCACAACGGCGTCTCCTTCGCTGGCCCATCGGCGAAGGAGTTCCTCAACGGCAATGCCGGCCTCGCGGTGCAGTGTCCCCTGGACGGTAGCTACGGCTACGATCCTCGCCCCCTCGCGGTCGAGTGCCGCGACCACTGCCCGGCCCACCGAGCCAAAACCTTGCACCGCGATCCGCGCTCCTCGGGGATCGTGCCCTCGCGCTCGAAGCGCCGCTACGGTCGCGAGCGCAACCGTCAGGCCCGCGTAAGCTCCGCTGGAGGAAGGGGTGGGCGCGCCAACCCGTAGTCCCGCAGCGCGCCGAATCTCGCGGATGTCGTCGTCGTTCGTCCCAAGGTCGCTGCCGAAGGAGTAGATCCCGCTCCGAAGCACCGGACCGAAGGAAACGCCGAAGGCCCTCAGTATCGCGAGCCGCTCGATCGGAGAGGCGGCCTCCGGAACCAGGACACCCGCCTTGGCGCCCCCGGCCGCCAAGCCGAGGTAGCCGCACTTGAGGGTCATGACCTGGGCCAGGCGGCGAAGCTCAGCGGGCGAGACTGTCGAGCTTGCCCGGATCCCGCCGCAGCATCGGCCGGCTACAGTCCGGTCGATCTCTAGGAAGCCCACGGGGACGTCGTCCGTCGATACGGCCCGGATCGAGAGTGGCCGGGAGCCGCCGAGGCGCCTATCGAGCTTCGATTCGGAATCGTGCGGGATCTCGATGTCTGACGGATTCTTCACTATTGGTCTCCCACCGCCAGAGTGTGCAGGCCGACTGGGACCACGAGGAATCGCCGACGACGAGACATCGCCGGCGCAGCCCCGAACTATATTCAGGGAACCGGCGCATGTCAACGGTCACCACGGCCGAGGGATCGCCGCCGCGGCGGCGGCTGGGGCTGTGGGCGGGCGACCTATCGCGGCTGCGCGGCCGCGGCGTCCCAATGCCTGTTCAGTAGCCGAGCCGAACGTCGATCTCGCCTTCGAGAGGCTCTCCCCGGGCGTAGCGTGCGACGTTGCGTTGAAAACGCTCGAAGACCTCCCGCTCCGAGGCCGCCGAGGCGTAGGAGCTATGGTGCGTGACGAGGACGTCCTCCCGACCGTAGAACGGGTGGTTCCGGGGGAGAGGCTCATCGTCGAACACATCCAGGGCCGCCCCGGCAATGCGCCTCGCGCCGAGGGCTGCGATCAGGGCGCCCTCGTCGACGATGGATCCGCGGGAGACGTTCACGAGGTAGGCGTCGCGCCTCACGGCCCGTAGGGCCTCGGCCCCGACCAGCCCGCGGGTCTCCGCCGTACTCGGGATGCACACCACGATGAAATCAGCGCGTGCGAGGGCAGCGTGAAGGTGATCCGGACCGTAGACTGCCTCGAATGCGGGGGCGTCCCTCGGGTGACGCGCGATGCCGATCGGCCTCATCCCGTTCGCCCTGGCCAGCCGGGCGACCGCCGACCCGATGCTGCCGGCTCCGACGACGGCAACGATCGACCCGGCGAGTTCTTTCGACCGAAGGGAGCGCCATGCGCGTCGGTTCTGCAGGCGCGCATGATCCGGGAGCCGCTTGGCCACGCTGGCGATCAGAGTGACTGCGAATTCCGCGATGCGCTCCGAGTGCACGCCTCTCGAACACGAGACCCGCAGTCCGCTATCCGGAGCAGGGCTCGCTTCGTCGGGCAGCAGGTGGTCGACGCCCGCCATCGTGGAGTGGATCCATCGCAGTCCCGGGAGCAAGGGGCAGATCTGTTGGTACAACTCGCGTGTGATGGTCCACGTCGCCAGGAATGCCTCGACGTCACGTCGAGGAACGACAAGCGGCCCGCCGTCGATCTCCATCTCGTACCTTGCTCTTGAAGCGACAGCACCGCGAAACCTGCGGTAGAGACCGTGAGGGCACATTCGCCTCGTCAAGACCCATCTCAATCCCGCGCGAAGCGGGCTCCGGCGCTGCGTGGCCCGGAGGGTCAGCAGATCGACGTCCGGCGCGGCCTCGCGGATGAGCTTCCGCTCCGACTCCGGAACGTGGTCGGGGATCAGGATCTTCATGACCGGATCGGCCCCGATGCCCGTCGCCCACCCCGCCGTGCCCTCGCCTCCATACGCCGCCATCTCCTGTCGCGAGTTTTCGGTGAACCGGCACCTTCCTGTTGCCCTAGATGATCCGTCCCGAATGAACCTCGATTTCGCATGGGACGAGGGTTGACGAGACCACCGTCAGGCGTATGGTGTAGGGCTTCACCTCCTGCCGCCGGACGGGGTCGCCCATCTACGTACCACCGCGCCACCTTGATTGACTCGAACTATACTCGGACCAAGCCATTCGCGGCCATCCGTCCCGATCCGGTAGGACACTATTCGGGCCGATCAATTATTGGCCGCACCCCCACAGTCCCCCCCAGGGACGGGCCCTGGCTGCTGCCGCGGCGGTGCTCCCGATCCGTTATCGCGTCAGCTCGGTCTGGCTGATCCTCGCCGGCGGCGCCATCGGCGTCCTGGACCATACCTGCGCTGAGCCGCACCGGGGCTTGACGCCGCGACTACAATTTGGTTGGGAGGAGAGGAGATGCCGATCTATCTGGATCACACGATCGTCCCGGCCACCGACAAGGAGGCTTCGGCTCGGTTCTTCGCCAAGATCTTCGGCCTGGAGTACAAGGGGCCGTGGGGCCACTTCGCGCCGGTGAAGGTGAACGAGACGCTGTCGCTGGACTTCGACAACCGCGACGTCGTCGAGCACCATCACTACGCCTTCATCGTCTCGGACGAGGAGTTCGACACGATCCTGGACCGCGTCAAGGGCGAAGGGCTGGCCTACGGCAGCGGGCCGATGCAGGACGATATGCAGATCAACCACCTGCACACCGGCCGCGGCTTCTACTTCAACGACCCCAACGGCCACCGCTTAGAGGTCATTACCCACACGTACATCTGAGGAACGAGGCGTAGTTCCTCGTTCCGACTGCTCACCATAGCTGCTTCGAGGCGATGCGCGCGCCCTCCAACCATCGCTTCGAGCGTTGCCCCTAAGAACGATTTTGATACGGCTGCTACCGCGCCAACGCCACACTTCATTCAGCTAATCTGGTCCAACTTCAGCAACTACCGCGTCCTGCGAATGAACGACACGCCGCCAATCGACGTACGCTTAGTACGGAACCGCGAGGCGCCCGGTGGAATCGGCGAGCCGGGTACGTCAGTGACCGCGGCCGCGCTCGCCAATGTAGTCTACGCGGCCACAGGAAAACGGCTGCGACAGCTGCCGCTTCAGCCTGCACTTGCGTCCTCGACACGGTAGATCGCTTCCCACGGGAGCCAGGACATGCGATTTACACAAACGATAGGAGGGGGGCATGAAATTTGGAACGATCGGCGCCGGTGCTGTCGCGCTCGCATTCGCCCGAGAGGCGCTGGCCAGGGGCCATGAAGCGGTCCTGAGCAGCCGGCGTGGTCCAGATGCACTCGGCGACAAAGTCGCCGAGCTCGGTCGTGGTGCGTCCGCGGCCTCGGTCGAGGAAGCCGGGAGCCTCGACTACGTGCTGCTCGCCGTGCCTTGGCGAAACGTCGAGTCAGCGTTGAAGAGCCTACCCGCCTGGAACGGCCGGGTGCTCATCGATGCGACGAATCCCTTCGTCGAGACGAGTCCGAAGCTCGTCCTCGCCGATCT
>Ga0207684_10001032_pt1 | contig 31239 bp, 29 predicted proteins | sample KBSK5501metaG_FD_184342 | JGI IMG/M metagenome (GOLD analysis project Ga0207684, IMG submission 184342) | Corn, switchgrass and miscanthus rhizosphere microbial communities from Kellogg Biological Station, Michigan, USA - KBS K5-50-1 metaG... | ecosystem: Host-associated > Plants > Roots >... | reverse complement strand
CCTCATGCGGCGTCTTCACGGCCAGCGGGTGTTCCTCCTGCTGACCTGGCGCGAGTCCGAGGCGCTCGCGAATATATCTCTGCAACGGGTGCAGGCCGAAGTCGCGAAGGACGCAACTGGGGCCACCCTGCGACTCGCTCGCCTCGATGCGTTCGCCGTGCGGACACTGGCGGAGCAGGCTGGGCTAGTGAGCCACAGCGACGGAGCGCGCGCCCAAGCGCTCTCCACACGCCTCTACCGCGAGACCGAGGGCGTGCCGTTCCTGCTGGCGGAATACCTGACCGCTCTGCGCACTGGTGTGTTGAAAGCGGACAATCGCGAGTGGTCGCTGCCTGGTGGCGCGCGCGACCTCGTGCGCGCCCGGCTGAGCCTTGTCGGCGAGATGGGCTGGCAGTTGTTGCATACCATCGCAGTGATGGGACGCTCGTTCGACTTCGACACCGCCCGAGAGGTCAGCGGCCGCAGCGAAGACGAGCTGATGGTGGCGCTCGAAGAACTGGTGGCGCGTGGCGTCATCGTGGAAACCACAGATGCGTCGGCAGAGGGATCGGCTCTCACCTATACCTTTCTTCACGAAAAATTGCGCACGCTAGCCTACGAGGAGACGAGCCTTGTCCGGCGTCGGCTCTTGCACCGGCGGCTCGCTGAAACGCTGGAGAATCAAGCACGCCTGGCGCCTGGCGTTGACAGGGTGGCGGCGCTCGCCCCGTTGATCGCGCGGCATTTTGCGCTCGGTGGACGTGACGCGCAGGCAGCGATCTACTCTCGCCTGGCGGGTGATCGGGCGCGCGCGTTAGCGGCGCATGCCGAGGCGCTGGCCCACTACGACGCGGCGCTGGCGCAGGGGCATCCCGCGATCGCGGACCTCCACGAGGCGATCGGCGATGCGCAGACGATGCTTGGCGCCTATGACGCTGCGCTGCGAAGTTATACCCTCGCGGGCGCGCTCTCTACGTCTCAGGCGCTGACGACTATCGAGCGGAAATGTGCGGAGGTGTTCGCGCGACGAGGAGCATGGGAGGCGGCCGAGGTTCATCTAGAGGCCGCCGCTGCGGCGCTTGGTGACTCAGAGGCGGCGGAGGAGCGCGCGCGCATCTTCGCCGACTGGAGCCGCGTCGCGTCACGTCGCGCCCAGCCGGAGGTGGCGCTCCATCTTGCCGGAGAGGCGCTCGCACTCGCCCGTGCAGGAGATGACGACAGCGCCACTGCCCAGGCGCTGAACATGCTGGGCATCCTCGCCACCAGGCAAGGGAATGGCGCGCAGGCCATTGTATACCTGAGGGAGAGCCTCACCATCGCCCAGAACTTGCCTGACAGGGCAGCGCACGCTGCTGCCTTGAATAACCTGGCGCTTGCGTATGCCACCTGTGATGAGATGGCGCAAGCTCAAGCCTTCGCCGAGCAGGCGCTAGCAATCGGAGAGACGCTGGGTGACCGGCATCATCTGGCGGCGTTGCACAACAACCTCGCAGATATCCTGTATGCCACTGGCGAGTCGGAGGCGGTCATGACGCACTTGAAGGAAGCCGTCACGATTTACATGGAGATCGGATTCGAAGCGGGCGTGTGGCAGCCCGAAATCTGGAAGCTCAACGAGTGGTAGGGTGTGAGAGATCGCAATGCGATGGCGGAGACGCTGTTCCACTGCGCCGCCGTAACGCAAGCTGTAACGCTTTGGGGACGCCTCTCGACTATCCTAGACGTGGAGCACAAACCACAGGTTCGGACATAAGTTGATGTGCTCCGGTGAAGGGAGCGTCAACAATGTCGCCATTCCTGGCTGTGGGGGGTCCGCTCGGTGTGCTTGGCCTGGTTCTGCTCGTCGTGCCGATAGCGCAGAGAATGCGTAGCGCAGAGGCTTGGGGCGCCATAGTAGCCATCACCACAACGCATCAGTGCGTGGCTGCTGTAGCCTTTCCCCCAATCAACACCTCAATTGATCTCCCTGTTGTCGCGTTCAAGACGGAAGCAGGGCAGCATGTTACAACCGAGCTCACTCACGGCGCAGTGGCGCCGTGCATGATTGGGGGTGCGTCCGCTTGCTCTACGACCGGCGTAGGCCTGATCGCGTATTTGTTCCGACTCGCTTGGATTGGATGATTCCCACGGGAGTCGTAGCGCTTGGATTCCTGTGCATAGCGATCTTCATCAGGGAGCTGAGCTGATCTCAGTCAGGCGAGAATAGTCATTGAACCAGCTGAGGATGTCAACAACGTCAGATGGCTTCTCGTCAACGAGGTGGGTGATGAACGCTCAACATGTCTCGTCTGATCCGAAGCCAAGAAGAGGAGGGTACCATGTCCACTGAAGACAATAAGGCGCTCGTTCAGCGATTTGTCGATGAGATCATGAGCGCCGGAAATACTGCCTCCATGGCAGAGTTCTGTGTGGCAGGGTCAAGGTTTGCCGGTGGGTTTGCGGGCCAGGTCACGGTCATGAAAACGGCCTTCCCTGATTTCCAATGGACGATTGATGATCTGTTCGGCGACGGTGACAAAGTCGCCGTTCGTATGACCGCACGTGGGACAAACACCGGACCTTTGGTTGGTTTGCCTGCCTTTGGTCATTTCGACCAGCCGCTGCCCCCTACAAGCAAGGTGGTTTTGGTCACAGGGGTGTATCTCTTCAGTGTCTCGGATGGCAAGATTGTGAGTCTGGCATATGAAATTGACCAAGTAGGCCTGTTGCAGCAGTTAGGCTGGACGATTACGCCACCAGAACCCGTTGCGTAACAGGATCAGCGTCCTGCTAAGCAGAAGTGCAAAAGTCTTGGACGGGTTGGAATGCTGGCCCAGCGCTGGCCCAGCAGTGGCGTGGAAGTGGCGAGTGAGGCCATCGAGTAGCGTCTGGGTTGCCTGTTGGAGGTGCTCGAGATCGTTCCACCAGCGATGGCAGACGAGCTTGCCTTTGAGATAGCGCCAGAGCCGCTCCATGATATTGAGTTCACGCGAATAGGCGGGAGGCAGGTGGACATGGTTGGGCACGCGCAGGCGCTGCGAGGCATGCCAGCCGGCGCGATGCAGGACTAAGACGATCTGCCGGTCTGGCCCTGCCCCCGCCTGGCGTGCAAAAGCCGCCAGCTCTGTCTCAAATAACGGGATACTGACCGCGGTGGCGGGGCGAAAGAGCGTGCGTCCCGAGGCGGGATGGACGAACCCCACCAGATAGCGCCAGGCGAAGCGGTGCTGGACGACGGCGGTGGGGCGTTGGCCGATGGGCGCCCAGGTCTTCCGCAGCAGAGGCTTGAGTCCGATGCGGTGTTCGTCGGTCGTCCACAGCTCCACCGTCGCCTGGGGGAAGACGTCGGCGACTTCAATCACCAGGCGCACTTTGCGCACCAGCAGCGTGAGGATGGCCTGCGCACGCCGAGTGAAGTGCTGGGCGACGCGCGTGGCCGGCAGGTCGCGGTCCCCACCCTGCAACACCTCTTCGAGCTGCTGCTGACCCAGCGCAAGGTGGATGCGCAGGGCTATATCCGCTACCACCACTGGCGCGTTTACGGCGATGAGGGGTTGGCCGGCACACAGGCAAGTGTCTGGCTGGGCAAAGAAACACGGACGCTGACACTCGCGTATGACGGCGCGCCGCTCGCCCAGTATGCCGTCAGCTTCAACGCTCTCGACCTCCCAGGGGCGGCAGCCAAACGACGAAAAAAGCGCGGGAAGCGTTCGCGGCGGATCACACAGCAACCACCGAAGAGACAGCAGCGTAGCGAGATCGCAGATCTGCAGGAAGCCTATCGTTTTCCTTCGCCTCGCCCCTCACTTCAACCACATCTGTGGGATGAAGAGATCAGTGGACGTATCGAGTGGCGCAAGGTCTATCGCTTACCCGCCTATGCGCCGCGACGCCCACGATCTGCTCCCATCCTGTGGCAGGCGCCGCTCCTTACCGGTGGGTGAGCGGCGCTGGGTGAGCGGCGCGCATGCTTCCACTCCAACGCCTGACGAACGCCTGACGAACGCCTGACGAACGCCTGACGAACGCCTGACGAACGCCTGACGAACGCCTGACGCGACTAGGCGCTCTGCGCCATCCGCTGCTCATAGGCTTTAATGGCGTCAATAATGCCCTGTCGGTCAGCAAGGACATGCAACAGCTCGTAGCGGCGCGCCTCAATGAGCGTTTCATCTCCGCTAGAGAGCGCTTCAATGAGGCGTTGTTCGCGCTCGCGCACGACGGTGGTCAGCGTATCGCGGCCCTGTTGGTAGCCGTGATACTCCTCGTCTGAGGTAATCGGGGGTTGCACTGAGCGCATAGCCTTCCTCCTCGCTGCTCCTCGTTGCTTCTTTCGCCTTCCGTGAAGGGTCTCCCTTGCCAACTCTTCCACCCGCGCTAGGGGCGTCGCAATTGGACAATTCCTTTTGGTCGCCCAAGACGGGAGGTAGTGAAGAAGGTCAACAACGCGCTGGGCAGTTGCGGCTCAGCGTACAGATGAATGGAGACCGCTTCGACGGGGCAGACCTGATCCAGATACTGCTGTATCGCCAATTCAGTATACGTCGGCGTGATGAGCAGCAGATCAATATCGTTGGGTTCCGCCTTCGCTGTCACATAGCTCCCGTCCACCAAGATCACCAGCGTCGGATCCAGTCGCCACAACTGCTCGACCACCACCCGCAACGAATCGTTGAGCATCTGGCGCTGCGGATTCCGGGCGGGGTAGGCGGTGAGCAGCTCATCGAGCGTGGCGTCGTGTGTGCCAGGCGGCAAGGTCCCGTCGGATCGCAGCGCTGGAAGCATCTCGGCTCGTCTCTCTTTCTCCGGCGAGCTGGATGCGCTGGATAGACACACTGCACAGGGCGCCGCTTGGTCAGTCTACCATACGGCTGAGCATCCTCTCCCCGCCACGTCCTTCTTCGCCCAAACAAGGCTCCAGTTCACGACAAGTGCGAGCAAGGGGGCAGGTGACAAAATTGTAGCCCTCCCCTGTCCGGCTATTTATGGCTCGGTATCTAATAGACAATGTCGCGGATCACGTGATCCCGTGTGTAGAGGTGTGGCGGCATGGCCCTCTAAACCTCTCCTGCTCGCTCGCAACCTGGCGGTGACGGGTAAGGGTGCGGCGCATCGGTCATGTGGACGAGGCGCTGAGGTGACCATTCTACAACGCTATGATGCGACGCCGTATCAGGGACTCTCCTCTGGCTAAGGGCAGCAAATTGGTTGACCTCAGGCGGCAGCGGCTGGAGATCGCACGTGTACCCGCCTGCATCGGGTGCATGACAGGAGACGAAACAGGAGACGAGTCTGGCTGCGTATCAGTCAGTAACCGGGGCACCTCCTGCTACACACGTCACATCTAAACTGTGAGGTCGCGACGCTTGAAAGCGATGAGCCCAGCGATGCCCAGAATTAGCCCGACGGCCACCGGCACGAGCAGCTTCCACGGATCGCTCCACTGCTCCGCCGTGATTACCTGCGAGCTGGGCGCATAGTAATACCAAAGGATGACGTGTTGATGTAGAATAGAGGCATGGCAAGACGCATCAAGCTTTCGACGAACTTGAGTGTAGACGAACTCGAGCAGCGCTACCGCCGCGCCAGTGAGGGGATGGAGCGCAGTCACTGGCAGCTCCTCTGGCTCTTGGCGCAGGGCCACCCGGCCTACGCAGTCGCCCAGATGACGGGCTACTCCGCGTACTGGATCGGGCAGGTTGCGCGCCGCTTCAACGACGAGGGGGAGGACGGCCTCGTCAATCATCGCCGGAGGGTGCATCGGCCCGCGCGGCGCCCCGATCCCCGCACACTCTTGCCCACAGCCCAGGACCGCGAGGAGTTGCGGGCGGCGCTCGTGGGGCCGGCGCCGCAGGAGGACGTATGGAACAGCCGCACGGTGGCGGCGTGGCTGAGCGCGCGAGCAGGGCGACGGGTGAGTGCCCAGGCGGCGTTGCACTATCTGCGTCTGCTCGACTTCACGCCCCAAGCTCCACGGCCACGCCACACCAAGGCGGCCAGCCCCGAAGAGCGCGCCGCCTGGAAAAAAAGCTGGAAACCAAGGTAGCGGCGGTGCACGAGGCGCATCCGGGCGCGGCAGTCGAGGTCTGGGCCAGCGATGAGCATCGCATCGGACTCAAACCGCTTCTGCGTCGTGTCTGGGCGCCAAAGGGACAGCGGCCGGTGATCACGATCCATCCGCGCTACCGCTGGCGGTATCTGTGTGCCTAGGTCCATCCCGCCTCGGGGCGCACGCAGTGGCATCTGGGCTCCACCATCAACGTGGAGCTGTTCTCCCGCTCGCTGGCCGCCTTTGCGCAGCAGGCGGGCGCGGGCCCCGGCAAAGAGATCGTCCTGGTGGTGGATCAGGCGGGATGGCACCTGAGTCAGCGGCTGCCCATTCCGCCACACGTGCATCTGGTGCCCTTGCCCCCCTACACGCCGGAGCTGCAGCCAGCGGAGCGCTTGTGGACCTACTCGAACACGCCGCTGCTCAACCGGCGTCCAGCGGATCTGGAGGAGCTGGACACCCTCCAGCTGGACCGCTGCGTAGCGCTGCAGACCGATCCGGCCCTGAGAGCGACCATCCAATCAGCGACGCACTATCACTGGTGGCCCGCTGACTATTCTCCAACAACATGACATCATTTAGTATAACTTGTCCGGATTGCCAATTACGCGCGCCTCAGTGATTGTCTGCCCGGACACGCTCACGCCGATGAAGACCACTGGCTGCCCGTCAACCCTGCGAATGATGGCCGACTCATCATTCGCCATCGTTGTCTCAGCCTCACTTGGCCCATGTTACCCTGCAACGCTCAGCGACAGAGAGGCTGATGTAATCGACCATCGTTCAGGTCAGTGAGAGAGGTTGGGGCGCCTGCAGGTCAATACGGTTACACACGCAGAAGCGACTTCAGAGCTTGATCGCTCGAAGTCGCTTTGTTTCAGGATGTACGAGGGGCAGGTGGGAGAGGAATCGAACCTGTAGTACCACTCTGCATTTTACTTAGATCCAGCCCAGTCGACGACTTTGCTGCCAAAACCGCCGCCAGTCGAACTCACCAGTGGCGATGATCAGAGCGCGAGGAGATCCTCACCGCCACGTAAGGATTCACTCAACTGCTGAATGTAGCCGATGATCGTCCGCTCATACTCCAGCGCGGTGGTATCGCCTAATTGGGCGGCGACGCTGGCGTAGGTCAGCGCTAACTTGAGATGCTCCAGGGTCGCAGCTACCCACCCACACCCCTCCTCCGCCTCCGCCCAGAGGCGTTGGTTGACCGCCCGGTTGAGCGGCCCATCACTCTCGTGTGGCGCCAACTTCATCTGCCTGGCATAAGCGGCGTCAGCTTGCTCAAATCGCGCGCTTGCCGCTGGATAGTTCCGCGCCAACAGCGCATCGTGACCTGCCTCGTTGTGCATCGTCCCCAGTCGGCCCCAGACCATGCTCTGCTCCTTCTCCGTCTCCGCATACTGGAGCGCTGTCTGATAGGCCGCCTTCGCCTCGTCGTAGCGATTCAGTCCCACGAAGATGTCGCCCTGGTTGCTCAGCGCTGGCACAGCCTGTGGATCGATCTGGAGGGCGCGGTCATTGCGCTCCAACGCCTCCTCCCAGCGCTCAAACCAGGCGTAGGAGGCGCTCCAGTTGGACCAGTACACCAACTCGTTGTAGGGCGTATGTGGAACGATCTCCTCCACCTCCCATACGAGCGCGCCGAGGCTCCGCGCCACTCCCTGCAACCGCTCCCACACCGCCCGTGCGCTTGGCCGCGCGTGCGCCTCCTTGGCCAGACACGCCAGCGCCAGCGTCTCCAACGCCTCAGGCAGACTGGGATCAATCGCCCGCAGCGGCTGGGGGAGCTGCGTCTCGTGCGCCTGCCGCCACGCCTGGTGGCTATGGCGTCGCTCCAGTTCGAGCAAGGGATGCCGCCCGACGAGGAGTTCGTAGAGCATGATCCCGAACGCATAGATATCCGCCGCTGGGTCAGTTGTCGCTCCATCGCCCCAATGCTCGGGGGCCAGGTAGGCAGGCGTGCCCAGCGTCACCCCCGCGGTAGTTGGCAGCCCTTGTGTCTCCGTCTGCGCCGCAGTCACCTCGATGAAGGGCAGCAGATCGTCCATCCGCGCCGACTCGGCGACCGCCTTGGCCAGTCCAAGGTCGGTCAAGACTGCTACACCGTTTGTCTGGATAAGCACATGCTCGGGCTTGAGATCACCATGCGTCACAGGGATCTTGCGCAAGTAGGCGGGATCGGGCTCATGCAGGTAGGTGAGCCCCGCTGCGACGCACTGCGCCCAGGCAAGCGCCGCCTCACGAGTGAGTCCGCCACGGTTGAGCCAGTCACGGAGACTCCCGTGCGCAGCATATTCCATCGCGACGAAGGGACGCTGTGAGCGCTCGGGCTCGCCCATCGCCGTCACACCATAGACCCCGATAATGTTGGGATGCGGCCACAAGCCGCTCCACTGCAAACCTGCGTTGATGAAGCGTTCGTAGATGGCGCGGCGTTTGAGCAGGGGAGCCTGCAGGCTCTTGAGCGCGGTCACGCGCTCCGCGTTGAGCCGATCGGGGCCGAAAGCGATGACGCCAACGCGGCCGTGGCTGACGCGTTGCACTATCACATCGTGGTTGCTACCGTCGCTCAGGCGCATTCCCACTGGAATCGACCCGACGCTGAATACTGGCACATGAGCCTCCACTTCAACCTCCTCGAATCATCCACACGCATCTTTGTGGCCAACGTATCTGGCGCTCGCGTGTACGTGGCTTCTGCACAGCGCAACCTGGGCGCGCGCCCTCGAACTCCAAGGAAGTTAGTCCGCTCTTGGGGTCCGCGACGCGCGCGATTAGCCGCCCGGGATCAGCCACGCAGGCGCGACCGGGAGGCGGGATAGGACAGCGGCGCTGGACGCGCACACTCTCACCTACACGTGGTGTGGGGGCGCGTCGTACTCAACATGGCAGCCCTGTCAGTTCATCTCCAGCCAGGTGTGATAGCGTGTCGCATGACATCGTTGGGAACGCCGGTCCAGCTCGAGAGCTTGCGCACTGGGCGGTTTCCCTAAACGAAAGCGACCCACGGTGATGGGGCGTGACGCGCCCAAATGCTGGTAACTGAGCGGCAGGCCCTCTCTAGACGCTACGCGAAACATGTCAGCGTTGTAAGTCCACATGCACACCGCGCGCCGCGTTGACGCCACTCATCCAGAACCCACTGTACTGGGCGTTTGTGCTTGCGCGCTACGCACACTCGGCATGTTTCGCCCGTACACTTCGCCGGAATCATGTAGACATGCTGGCGAGATCCTGCTATTCTTGCAGTGTGCTAATCAGCAGGCGCTCTCCATCGCCGCTACACCCGTCGGTGTCCGGAAGGGACACACACCATGGTCCACCAGGAGCACCCTGCCTTTGGCGCTCTCCTCCAGCACTTCCGCCTCGCCGCTGGCCTCTCACAAGAAGAATTAGCCGAGCGCTCCGACGTCAGCCTTGGCGCCATCGGCGCCCTCGAACGTGGCGCCCGACGCTGGCCGTATCAGCATACTGTCGCGCAGTTGGCTGCGGCGCTCGACCTCTCGCTGCAGGAGCGCGCCCTGTTCACGGCCGCCAGCAAACGGCCGAGCCGTCAGCAGGCCACTGAAGCATCCACCGCCGTCTCGGACGCGCATCCGGTAGAGCATGTCCCGATCTGGGCGAGCGTTGTACCGGAACTGGTGGGAAGGACGAGGGAATGGGCATGGCTGCAACGCGAGTTCGCGGCGGGGAGGCCGCTGATGCTTCTCACGGGGGAGCCAGGCATCGGCAAGTCGCGCTTGCTTCATGAGGCCAGAGGCTGGGCTCGCAAACAAGGCTGGCGTGTGCTGCGGGGCGGCTGTCGGCAGAGCAGTGGCCAGGGGCCGTACGCCCCGCTCGTCGAGGCCCTGGAACGCTACACGCATTCCCTGCCACCGGAACGCTTACACGCGAGTCTGCAGGGTTGCGATTGGCTGGCGCGCCTGTTGCCTGAGCTTGCCGATGTCGGCCACGGCCTCGTTGCTCCGGCTACCTTGCCTTCAGCTCAGGAGCAACGGCTCATGTTCGCCGCGGTCGAGCGCTACTTGTCCAACATTTCCGGCCGCGCTGGAACGCTCCTTGTGCTCGATGACCTCCAGTGGGCAGGGGCCGACGCCCTGGACTTGCTCACGCACCTGATCCGCAGCACGCGCGTCCGGCGACTCCGGATTCTCGGCGCGTTCCGCTCCACCGAGACGCCGGCGGGGCGACCGCTCTCTACGCTGATCGCCGATCTGGGGCGCGATGAGTTGGTGAGCCAGGTCGAACTCGACCCGCTCGAGCCGCAGGATGCGTTGGCGCTGGCAAGTGACCTGCTGGGCGGTGAGGAGATCCACCGAGAGTCACGCCATGCCGCGGGCGCAGCAGGGAGCGCGCGGGCTGCGAGCGTCGTGCAGCGCGCCGGAGGAGTGCCTTTCTATCTTGTGAGCTTCGCTCGGTGGTTGCAAACATTGGGGGAGGAGAACGTACACAAGTCTGTCGGGTGGACTTCGGGCGCGAGCGACGTACGAGCGCCGTCGGGAGGTCCGCTGCGCGCCCAACCCCAGAGGATGGGAGAGGCGCTCTGGGAGATCCCCTGGAATGTGAAGCAGAGCATCCGTGAGCGTGTGGCGGCGCTGCCGGTCTCGACTCAGGAGCTACTCGGCGTGGCAGCGGTGGTGGGTCAGCGCGCGTCAGGCGCGGTGCTCGCCGCCGGCGCCGAACAGTCCGAGGTGGAGACGTTGACCGGCCTGGAAACAGCCTGCCAGGCGGGATTGCTCACCGAGGAGCCCGAGCGAGACCAACCAGAGCGTTATCGCTTCGCCCATGACCTGATTCGCGACGTGGTCGAGGCGAGCCTCAGCGCAGGGAGGCAGACACTGCTTCATCGCCGCGTGGCGGTGGCGTTGGAGCAGCGCCTGCAGCACAGTGGAGCGACAGGGCATGTGAATGATCGGTTGCTCGCACAGGTGGCCTACCACCACGCGCGCGCCGACATGCCTGAACAGGCGGCGCGCTATCTGCGCCAGGCGGGCGATCATGTGCGCCGCATGTACGCCCATCGGGAGGCGGCGCAGTACTACCAGGAGTTGGTGTCATCCCTTGATCGACTGGGGATGCGCCGCGAGGCGGCGCAGGCGCGCAAAGACCTCGCCATCGAGCTCGCGCGCGTCGGGCGCTTCCGCGAGGCAGTGGCGCCACTTGATGAGGCCGAGCAGACCGCTCGCGCGCTAGGCGATGTCGAGACGCTGGCCCTTATCACGACGGTCAGCGGCCAACTGCACGCTGCCCTGGGGATGAGCGAGGAAGGATTGGCGCGCGTGCAGCCGCTCGTGGAGGAGTACTCGGGGGAGGCGGCGGGAACCGTGAGTGGGGCGCCTTCCACGGTGTTGGCGACAGTGACGGCGCAACTGCAAGGGGCGCTCTCGGGCCTCTCCTTCATGGCAGGACACTACCGGGACGCCCTGCAGGCCGCTGAGCGCGCGGTGGGTATCGCGCAGGTCACCGGGGACGTCGGCCTGCTCGCACGACAACGGCTTAACCTCGGCGTCGCGCTGTTCACGCTTGGACGACTCGACGAGGCCAGCGAGCAATTGGAGGATGCAGTCGAGGGCGCTGAAGCTGTCGGTGACCTTGAAACGGTCGCCGAGGCGCTGCGTATGGCGACCTGGACATACCAAACACGAGGCGCGTTCGCGAAAAGCCAGGCGGCTCAAGCGCGCGGACTTGCGATGGCCGAGCGGCTCGGGGACGTCGTCGGTCTGGGGCACATTCTATTCTTCGACGCCTTATTGGCGTTTTATCAGGGGGAGTGGGATCGCGCGCGCGCCATCGCCGAGAACTCCCTCGCTGTCTTCCGCGCGCTGAGTTTAACGCACCTCTCCGCGTATCCCCCCTTGGGACTCGGCTGGCTGTACACCATCGAGGGAGATCGGGCCATGGGGGAGCAGTATCTTGCGGAGGCGGAGGAGATCGCGCAGAAGAGCGGACCACCCCAGGTATTGCGCTTCATTGCGGCGCTGCGGGCCGAATGCGAGCTGCTTGCTGGGCGCCCGGAGGCGGCAAACGCCCACCTGCTCCCGTGGTTCACTGGTGAGCCTATGCAGGAGCGCACACGTCTCGAGCTGAGTGTCTTACGCGCCTGGGCTGTTGTGGAGTTGGGCATTGAGGCCGACGCTGACACATTGGTGACCGACACGGTCCAGAGCGCGCGCGCGTGCGACATGCGCTTGGTCTTACCGGACGCGCTGCGCGTGCAAGCGCTGTGGGCCATGCGGCGGCGGAGGTGGGAGGAGGCGGAGCGCGAGCTCGACGAGGCAGTCAGTGTGAGCCGCGACATGCCGTATCCATATGCCGAGGCCAAGGCGCTCTACATCTCCGGCCAGATGTGGGCGGCACAGGGTGAGCCGGCGCGTGCTCGCCAGCGGTATGAGGAGGCGCTGGCGATCTGTCATCAGCTCGGCGAGCGACTCTATGGCGCGGCCATCGAGCGGGCCCTTGCTACAGTAATCTAGCCAGCAATGCAGTAGCGCAATCTGACTCGAATCTATCAGCCGCGCCCGTGATCGGGCAACCTTAATGGTTCCCCGTCACACGAGGCGCTTGATGTCGGTAGTGACTCATACCAGCGGTAACCCTGTCACAAGGCAGCGGTTATCAACGGCTGCAGGTCGATTGGAGACGTGGGATCAAGAAATATTTCTGGGGGCAGGTGGGACAGGAATCGAACTTGCAACTTGCGGTTGTGGAGTCGGGGTAAGCCAGTCAAGGACTGTCGGGTAGTGTCGCTGGTCAGGTTTTTGGGCAGTCAGATGTCCGCTGCGTGTCGCACTCCATCACTCTGTGTCGTCGGGTTAGGAGGCAGCTGTGGGGGCCAGGATGTCTATCCACCGGGCTAGCAAACCGCTCAAATAGATCCCGCTTCTCCCGCGCCTAACCATGTCGGGGTGCTCAGGGCCTGCTGATGCGCTTCCCAGTAGAGCGCGGCCGATTCCGCAGCCATATGTCTCACCACTTCCCATTGCTGTCCCAGGCTGCGGGGACTTGCTGTGCTCGCCCTCTGGCGGAGTGCAGCGCCTCCGCCAGGCTGAGTGGGTGCTCGCGGTCAAGGAGGTAAATACTTGGCCAGGGAATCTCCCCGCGTTGCTGGCCCGCACGTGAGTGTGCTAGACTGGGTCGACCACGGCAGGTCGCGCAACCGCTAAAGATGGAGCGGCTAATGCCGGTTTCAGTCGCCAACTCCCAGCTGATCTTCGACGCCCTCAAGGCGTGCGATGTGAAGATCATCTCGGCCCTGCCCGAGACCTGGCTGGTGCACCTCATCCGCATGGCCGACGAGGATCCCGAGGTGACGCTGGTACGCGTCGCCAAAGAGGAGGAGGCCATCGGCATCTCCGCCGGCGCGCATCTGGCGGGCGTCAACTCCGCGCTGCTGATGCAGAATCACGGCTTTCTGGCGGCGATCAACCCGATCGTCTCGCTGGCCCTCCTCTACAAGATCCCCCTGTTGATGCTCATCAGCTATCGCGGCCACATGGGCGAGCGCGACCCCTGGCAGACGCAGGGCGGCATGGTGACCGAGCCGCTGCTGCAGGCACTCGGCATTCCCATCTGGCGCCTGAGGGACCCACATGATGTCGCGCGGCGGCTCAGCGATGCCCAGACCCTGGCGCTGGCCGCGCTCTCGCCAGTCGCGGTGCTGCTCACACGCGAGCTGATGTGGGAGGATTAGCCATGCTGCGCGCGGATGCCTTGGGGGCGATCTACCCGGAGCTCGAAGATCGGATCGTCGTGACGATCATGGGCGCGGTCGCGGCGGAGCTCTACACACTCGGCCACCGTCCCGGCTTCTTCTACCTGGAGCACGCGATGGGACTGGCCTCGTCGCTGGGACTGGGCATCGCGCTCGCGCTGCCGCGCCACAAGGTGGTCGTGATCGACGGCGACGGCTCGCTGCTGATGAATCTGGGCGCGCTGAGTACGTTGGCCCGCTACCGCCCGGGCAACTTGCTGCATATCGTCTTCGACAACGAGAGCCTGCTCTCCGTCGGCGGCTTCCCGACGGCCACGGCGACCGGCACGGATCTGGCCGGCGTCGCGCGTGCCTGCGGTATCCCAAGGGTGGACGAGGCGGACACGCCCGCGCAGCTCCAGCAGGCCGTCGTGGGCGCGCTCGCGGGCGAGACGCTGACAACCATCGTCTCGAAGGTCGAGGCGATTGGACCGAAGTCGTTCCACATGGATTTGCCGTTGCTGGAGAATCGCTTCCAGTTCAAGCGAGCGCTGGAAGCGCTGCGGCGGCAGGAGTAGCACTGCGCCTGGACACTGGCTGGTAGCCCCGCACTGCGGGCAAAGAGGAGGCGAGCATGGCGAATGGGCAGCCCAACAGCGTGTTATCCCAGCTCGTGGCGGAGCTCAACTCCGGGCGGATCCGCGTGGTGGATCTCACCACAGCGCTCGGACCGCAGACGCCGGTCATCGACCTGCCGTCGATCTTCGCGCCGTCACCGGGGCTGACACTCACCGAGATCTCGCGCTATGACGCTCGTGGTCCGGCATGGTACTGGAACACCATGACCATGGGCGAGCATACCGGCACGCACTTCGACGCGCCCATCCACTGGATCACCGGCAAGGACCTCCCCGAGAATGCGACCGACACCATTCCAGCGCGCAGATTCATCGGCCCTGCCTGCGTCATCGACGTGACGGTAGAGGTCGAGCAGAATCTCGACTTCTTGCTGACGCCCGCACGCGTCCAGGCGTGGGAGGCGGAGCACGGGCGTATCCCGCCCGGGGCATGGCTGCTGCTGTCCACCGGCTGGAGTAAGCGCACGAGCCGCGAGGACTTCCTCAATGTGCGTGAGGATGGCGCGCACTCGCCAGGGTTCTCCAAGGAATGCTCCGCCTTCCTGGCGCGAGAGCGCGACGTGCTTGGAGTCGGCGTGGAGACGGTCGGGACGGACGCCGGGCAGGCCGGGACGTTCGATCCGCCCTTCCCCAACCACAGCACGATGCATGGCGCAGGGAAATTCGGCATCACGAGCCTGGTCAACCTGGACCAGTTGCCGAGCACCGGGGCCGTAGTAATCGCGGCGCCGCTCAAGATCGCGGGTGGCTCTGGCAGCCCGCTGCGGGTCATTGCGCTCGTCTCGGCCTAGCGCCGCGACGGCCCCAGGCCTGTGCGTCACCCCAGCCAAGCTATGCCCAGGCTGTGGCCGCGAGGCATGTCAGCTGGAAAGCTGCAACCGGCGCGTTTGCGCTATGCCATTTTGCGCCATGCCATACTCGCGTTGAGCGCCACAGACAGTGAGTGGGATCCATGCTGCCCTCGGCGGGCAGCTCCTACCGCTCGTCTTCCTGCCAGCGATACTCCATCCGCCTAGCTGTTGTCTCGGCCGCTTCACGCCCCAGCAGCCGCTCGACCAGATGCAGGCTCATATCGATGCCCGCCTCAATACCCGCCGAGGTCACGAGATTGCCCTCATCGACCCAGCGCACGCCACGCTGCACTTCCGCGCGTGGAAATTCCTCGGCGAGCCGGTCGAGGCTCATCCAGTGCGTGGTCGCCTTGCGACCCTCGAGTAGCCCGGCTTGGCCCAGGAGAAACGCCCCGGTGCAGACGCTGCTCATGATCGGCGCCTGCTCCGCCATCCGCCGCACCCACGCCACCACCTCGTCCTCCCGCATGGCCGCCCACACGCCCCAGCCACCAGGGATGACCAGCACGTCCAGCGCGGGATGCTCCTGGAGGGTGAAGTGTGGCTGCACGCGAAAATCGCCCAGCGCCTTCACTGGTCGCGTGCTTTGCGCGAGATGGTAGACCGTGATGGCCGTGTCGGTCCCCCCCTGATTCTGCCCCGTCGCCTGCAGCCGCCCCGTGACCGAAAAGACTTCAAATGGACCGCAGAAGTCGAGAACCTCCGCGTCATCAAACAGGAGGATCCCGACGGTGAACTTCCCATCCTCCGTGGGCATGATCGAACTCCCTTCCCCCGCAGATTGAGAGCGGAGATGGCGTTCGTGCCCGCTCTCCTCATCACGACGTCTCGCTGGGAAGCATAGTGGCCTTCTGGTCGTGACGCAAGAGCCACGTGTCATACTGACCTACTCCCTAAGGGTACGTCCAGGGATAACGAGGAATGGCGCTGAGTTGTCGCACGCTCAGCGAAGGCCGCTGGAACCCCTGCTGCACCAGTGCCTCAATCACCAGGTGGGCATACCTCATGTAGCTGCCGGTGATACTCCCGTTGGGGTCAAGTGGGTTCACTGCACAGAAGATGGGCTGGAGCCAGGAGGGCTGCAGCCTAGATAAATTCAGGATTTACAGGGCAGGTGGGACAGGAATCGAACCTGCAACCTCCGGTTTTGGAGCACGCCGCGCGGTGTCCAGAACCGTCTAAGGATGTCCAAATTGGCCTTGAATCCACGGTTCTTGGCGACGCATCGTCCAGCGACGTCCAAGAACATCCAACGGCTATGTAGTCAATTTTGTAGTCATTCTGCCTCGGTCGCTTGGTACGCTCGCAAACCCGAAACCATGATCGAAGACTGGAAGGAGGAGTACAATCACGAGCGACCGCGTAGCGCCCTACAGCATCTGGTCCCTGCGGTCTTTGCTCAAGCATTAGCAACATAACATTATTTCTCATTGTCCCTGGACTCAAACAGGGTTTCAGGTCAGGTGGCCATGAGGATGACGAGGGCGAGCAGCATGATGCGGGTGGCGGCGAAGTACATGCGTTCGCGTGCGAGACGTGAGGTGGCGAGGTCGGCGATGTCGCGCCAAGCGAAGCCAGCCAAGTCAGTCCTGGTGACGGATAGCTAACCAGTCTATGAGAAGCCTGGCGCGGAATTTGCACGGAGGAATCTCCTGCATCGGGCGCACAGGACACCATCATCAGCGCTGTCTCGCCCTCGCATAGCCGGTGGAGAGAGGCCAGGCGCTCAAGCGGCCACACCTTCACATGCTCACGAACCTGCAGCCTCTGGCGCATGTGATACGAGCGGTCATCTACTGCGTGATGATCCTTCGACAATTACGACGTTTGCACACTAGCAAATCTTGCCTGTCGCAGGCATACTATCGTTGTAGTTGAGAGAAGCGACCGGAGGAGGGAGTCCTGCGGTTCTTCTGAAGGGGACAGCGCCCGCAGACCTGGATACGAGAGAGGGATAGGATCCCTTTCGCAAGGATTGGCGCACGTGGAGTGGCGCGACGAAGGATTCTGCGCCGCCGCAGCCGGCAGGGAGCGCCGGGCGCTTGATAGTGATAGGTCAACCATACGGTAGTGGCAGGGCAGCGTTGATGGACGGGCGCGCGCTCAAGGAGGCGTGCGCGACCTCGTAGGTAGCAAAGCGCTGCTATTGGCGCTTGGGCGCGCACTTAGCGATCAGCAGGGAGGCTCGATCTCTAGGGCGCGTACCCTGGGGCGCATTGAGCGCAGAACGACTGATTCATGCGCGCTCTCCGCGGTGGTAAGGACGCTTGCCTCAGTCGTGGGGCAAGGAGGACGACATGCTTTCCGAGCGCAACACCCATTACTGGCTCTGGTTCCTCTTGTTTGGCATCGTTTCGGCGCTCGTTTCCGGGTCGACGGGCGAGGGCGTCACCAGCGAGACCCTCTGGCTGCTCATCGCTGGGTTCCTTGGGCTTGTACTCGGCATCTTCCTGCCGGCGCTGGCGCGTCCGTTTGACCTGGTGATCGGCGTGCTCTTCACCATCGTGGGCCTGCTCGGCATCCTGCACGCCTTCGGGCTGAATCTCGTTCCGTCCGGGAGTGTGCCGCCTAATGCGATCGACCAGACGGCGATTCTCGGCTTGAGCCTGAGCCTACCCTATGCGCTGATTCACACGCTACTGGGTTTGACCTCGCTCAGCCATGGCCTGCGCGCGCAGGTGGCGACGAGTCGGGTCGCGGTGGAATAGCTAGCGGTCCATCTGTCCGCTGCCGAGCCGAGCTGGCGCATCGGAGCCAGCACGGTGGGTGTGAAGGTGAGTGTGCATGGATTGGGGCTGGTCGGCGCGCTGGGCGCCATGCCAGGGGCCGGCATGGCGTAGATCAGCGCGCTGCGGGTGATCCCCAGGTAATCGTCGTCCTACGACAGAGCATGAGGCGGCGCGCACTGCGCCCAAGGACACGAGCGCGTCCATGCCACATAGCAATACGCCTGTCCCTATGGACTGAACGAGGATGCCTCTAGCGCAAATGTCATGTGTGGACAAGGAAACGAGTCGAGGGAACATGAGGAGCATCTACACGCTCCGGCGGCTGGTTCGCGAGGGGGTTCGCGGCCAGGCGGACCTGAACGAGGCCATCACGCAGGGAGACGCGCCGACCCGCCGTGTCGCCACCCTCGCGGCCTTCTGGGTCAAGATCAACAACGACTGGATCTTTAATCTCTCAGGGTTGCTCGCCTACTCCTTGCTCTTCGCGGTCTTCCCACTGCTGATCCTCGTCCTGGCCATCACTGGCTTCGTCCTGCGGAACATCGCCCCTGGCACGGAAACCCTCGTCACCGACAACATCGTGCGCGCGCTGCCCGCAGGGATCGGCTCGGTGATCGTGGAGGTAGTGAGCGCGCGGCTCAAGGCGAGCGCTGGTTGGCTGCTGGTTGTGGGCGTCGTCACTGCGCTCTTCGCGGGCTCACGGCTCTTCATTACCCTTGAGAATTGCTTTGGCGTGGTCTTCCGCCTGCGCGGACGCGATCCGCTCCGCCAGAACCGCATGGCGCTACTCGTGCTACTACTCTATCTTGTGCTGCTCCCACTCTTTCTCATCACGTTTCTCTTGCCCGCCGGCGTCGAGCGTCTCTTCGACCCGTCTGGCCGCGATGTCGTGGGAACGAGCGTCGTGACACTCGTGGGGTTCGTGCTCGCCTTTGTCGCGGCGACACTGCTGTTTGCCCTCATGTATGCCTTTATTCCCTATCGGAGGCGCGCCTGGCGGCGCCTGCGCCCCAACTGGCGTGGCGCAATCTTCGCGGCGCTGCTGCTCCTGCTCTATGAACTGCTCTTCCCGCTCTACGCCAATCTCGTGCTTAACCCTGCCAACTACGGTACTGTCGCAGTCTTTGCCGTGGTGATCCTCGCCTTCTTCTACTACGTCGCCTTCATCGTGCTGCTAGGAGCGGAGATCAACTCCTGGGCAGCGGGACAGCGCGAGACGGCCAGCGACCTGCCAGGCATCCTACATGCGGTGCAGGCGCACGGCTCCGCTCGCGGCGCAGCTGGTCCCACCGCTGGTGAGCCACAGGAGGAGATGCAGCGGCATAACGGCGCGGCGACGGCGCCCGTCGCCGCAGCGATCAAGCAGGAGCAGCAGGTTCATCGCGCTGACGCCCAGCCGCCCAAGTCCGCTGTAGCGGACGCGCCCGATCCAGGGAAAGCCGGCATGCTCGCCGACGGCGAGGCGCTATCCGCAGGCAAGCGAGCAGAAGGAGAGGAACATCACAGGCAGTGACCGACGATACGAACCAATCACCGTCCACTGTTGAGCCAACACGAAGAAAAGGAGAAACAGGCGATGAAAAACGTCATGGGGTTCATCGGGCACCTGATCAGCGCGATGCTCAAAGGCTTCTTCTTCACTGGCGTCGCCGCAGCGATCGTATGCGCCGTGGTGTTGTTTCTCACCGAGCCGAACCATCAGGTGACGCTGGATACTTCGATGGTCTTTGGCATGACGATCGCGCTGCTGGCAGGCATTCTTGGCGCGGCGGTGGCGCTGATCTACCACTTGAGCCACCTCGATAGTTTGCACCATACGATGCGCCACTACGGGGAGCGGCGCGCCGCTCAACGCGAGCATCAATCCCTGAGACGTTAGCCAGCGCCGCGCCGCAGCCAGACAAATGGAGTGGCGCACGGCGCAAGCAGGATGGCAGTGAAAAGTACGCCACAGTGAACAGAAAGGATGCGAAGGATGGACCAGCAAGAACATGTTGATGTTGCGGACGCTGCGACAAGTGCAGGAAGCGCGACCTATCCACCAGGCGCGTCAGTCTACGACGCCGACGGCGAGAAGCTCGGCACGGTGAGCGACCGGCAGGACAAGGGTGACTTCCTCGTCGTGCACAAGGGACGGTTGTTTGGTCACGACGCCTACATCCCACGCGCTGCGATAGAGCGCAGCGACGTGAATGGCGTCCACCTGCGCGCACCTAAGGATGAACTCAAGGGCATGAACCAGACACCACTGCCAGAGCCGACGGCGCCAATCAGAGACGTTACGGACGCTCCCGCGGCGGCCACGACCGACCAGACACCGGAGGTTCCCATGACGCTGGGCATCCCTGGACCGGAGGTGGGGATGGGCGCGGCGGCGGTCGCGGCGACGGCCTTCTCGCATGACGCCACGCCTGAGCCTGCCGGCGCTTCGCCAGCGCAGTCCGCCATCGGAGCCGCGCAGGACGCCGCAGGACAAGCCGTGGAGACGGCGCGCCAGGGAGTCGTGCAGGCGGCGGATTCTGTGCGCGAGCAGGTGGGTCCACTCGTTGATACCATGCGTGAGCGCGTCGGCCCTATCGCTGAGCAGGTCAAGGAGCAGGCTTCGACCATAACGCAGCAGCAGATGACCTCCGCCGCCGAGGGGCTAGAGAGGGCGGCGGGACTCGTCAACACCGTCGGCGACCAGCTGCGCGAGAACAATCTGGGCGACCTGTCGCACTACACCGACCTGACCGCTGACCAGATGAAGAAGGCGGCGGCGTGGCTGCGGTCGACGACGCCTGAAGAGATCGCGCGTAACGTGGAAGACCTCGCCAAGCGGCAACCGGAGATCTTCGTCGCCGGAGCGGTTGCGCTGGGTCTGATCGGCCTGCGCTTCCTGCGCGGCACGGGGCAGAACACCGACGAGAAGAAGGAGGACTAGAAGTAGGAACGACGAAGCGGCGGACCAGATTGGCGTCTTCGGCGCAAGATCGCTAGTTAGCGACCTACGTGTGCAGGGGTGAGGCGGCTTTCATGGAGGCAGCGCAGGGGCAGTGCAGCGTTGCCTTCTACGTCTCCTATGGGCAGTGAGCGCAGTAGCGGCTTGCCGAATACGCGCGCACGCGCCCTCTAGCAGGGCGCTTCCTCACACGGGAAAGGGAGGGGGGTGAGGCGACGGTCTGCCCATAGAGCGCCTGCATACTAGCGCCTACATACAGTCAGCGAGGACGAGGCGGCCACCATCCTCAAGACGGAGATCGCGGAGTGAACAGGAGGCGCACGGGGACCCGGCAACCAGTTGGATCTCGCCGACGCGCAGTGCTTGGAGAGCACAGAGGAACGCAAGGAAGAAAGAGATGAGCGCAATAGAGCCGTACAGCACAGCCGATCTGCGCGAGGAGATACCCCGAAGAGATGGCCCAATGGTGCGGACAGCGCCTCCCCGGCGTGCGCTTCGGCGTGGGTTGGGACTGCTGGCGGGGCTCATCGTGTTGGCGGTAATGAGCGTGCCGGCCTACAACTTCGCCACGAGCTATTTCGCGCTCAACGGCGCGTGGTATGGGCCACTACGGATGCAGGTTGGCCCTGCCACCATCTCGGTGGAGGCCTATATGGATCTCGCGACCTATCTCAACGGCAGCCTCTCAGGCAGCGGCAAGATGTGCTACCACAACCCGCTCGACGGCGGGACGACCTCCGTGAATCTGACGGTGTCGGGGCAGCGGCATACCGATAAGGTAGCCCTCACGTTCGCCATGTCCACTACCACCCTCGGAATACCACTGCTTAACGTCGCCCTAGGGCCAGATTTGAACCTCCAGGGTGGCTACACGACGAGTCCCGCGAACACACCGATCGCGGGCACGCCGGTCGCTGGCACACCGGTCGCTGGCCTCCTCATCAACGGCGTGGCCACGGCAGTGACGTTGCACGGTGGTAATGGCGCCTTCCCGGTCGCGCTGGAGATGAAGCGTGGCGTGGTGGCGCAGTTTGTCTCCGCATGCACAGCGCTCGCGCCGCTGGGAGACTTGGGATCCGTTGGCGGCGCACATATCTGACCAGTGACATGCCCGCCTGCCTGTGGTGGACAAGAGCCGGGCGGGAGCTGCGCTGGCCTGAAGGCAGCTCCATCACGCCACACGACCACTACACGGCCACCATGGGATCAGACGAGGCGGTGGTGATGGCGTGGGCGAGGAGTTTCACCGACGAGCAGGATGTGTCCGGAACGTGGCCACTCCCCACATAATGTCCGTACCTCGTGCTGATACTATACGAACAGGCGCATATGATCTCTTCCGCCCACCGACCACCGGCCCGATGAAAGGGGCAAGCCCATACGCTTAAGAATTCTCGCTCTCGCCGGCCTTCTCCTGGGCCTCCTCCTGCTGACCTTCTCCACGGTCACCGCGCATAGCGCTGCGCTGCAGAGCTTCCGTGACGCCAATCCGCAGGTGCGCCTCGACCTGCCTACGCGCGTGCTCCTCGAGGGGGAGACGGAGACCATCACCATCCGGGTGACGAACGCCGACACGGTGGAGTGCGATATTACCCTGAGCCTGGTCGCCCCTGCGTTCACGCTGCAACCAGCGGATAACCAGCAGCTCGTCCAGTTGACACCGACCACCTCGACCGAGCTCCAATGGAGTCTGCGGCCCACCGCGACGGGCACGTCGACGCTGGCGGTTACGACCGGCAACACGAGCGAGCAGCGGGGGGTGAGCGTCCTCAGCGGGAGTGGCTTTTCGCCACCCCAGCGCGCAACGGCCAACTATGTAAGCATCCTCCTGGGGGCGCTCGTCGCCGTGGAGTCCTTGCTGTGGTGGGGCGCGCTCCAGACCCGCAATGCGAGAAGCGCAGAGACGGCGCGCTCAGCGCGAGCGACCGAGGCGCCGTCACTGTAATGGCCTCTTGGGAGGAATGGAACGAAAAGCCGGAATAAGAGACGATATATCGTTATGGTGCACGGGAGACTCCTTCGGTCCACTTAACCTCCTCCCACGTACGTAACGGGAGAAAGCCACCCTGCTGGATAGGCTCCGCCAGTGTGAAGACATACTGCCCATGAATTCTGATGTGGTCGTAGCCAAGCGGTGAGAGCCGCTCGATATCGTCCAAGTGCGCCGTCGCCCCGCGTGCACGCAGATCTGCGAGGATCCGGTCCTGATACAGCGTGTTCCAGATGACGAGCATGTTGACCACCAAGCCAAGCGCCCCCAGTTGCTCCTCCTGCCCTTCACGGTAGGCCTGACGCAAATCTCCGCGACGCCCGTGAAACACGTCGCGCGCCAGACTGTGTCGCGACTCGCCGCGAGTGAGTTGGATCTGTATGCGTCGACGGTACGTCTCATCGGCCAAATAGGCGACCAGATAGAACGACTTCGCGATGCGTCCCACTTCGCCGATCGCCCGCCCTAACCGTGTCGGCCGCCCCTCTCCTTGGCGCATGCGGATCACCTCGGAGGCGCGGAGGCGGCCATATTTGAGCGAGCCCACCACACATAAGATGTCGTCCCACTGTTCCTCAGTCAGACGTCGGTTCAACCGCTGTCTCATCACATGATTGAGCGCCCCATAGTCCGCATGCGGATCAAACCGCCAGAAGCGCACGTCCCCCAGATCGGCGAGCCGTGGACTAAAGCGATACCCCAGCAGGCTAAACAAGCCGAAGACGACATCACTGTAGGACGCCGTGTCGGTCATGATCTCCTGGGGGCGCAGCAGCGGCGACTCCTGCTCCAACAGGCCGTCGAGGACAAAAAGTGAATCGCGGAGCGTGCCTGCCACCACGGCGCCGTTAAAGCCGAAGAAGTGATTGAGCGTGTAGTTGATGAGCGTCACGCCGCGCGCGACGCCAAAGTATTTGCTGTTGGGACCAGCGTTGACCGAGCGCACAGGGACGACGAAGCGCAAGCCGTCTGCCGAAGCGACCTCGCCGCCGCCCAAGACGGTGGCCAGTGGGATCTGGAGATGGAACTGTATCAAACGCGGGTTGGCGCGTGAAATGGTCTCCGGACGGACATAGTTGTGCAGCACATGGATGATCCGGTCAGCGGCGAGCGCCGGGATATGTTCTTGGGCAACCTCTGCGACGGGCAGATTGCATGCCTGCGTCAGCAACGCCGCGCACAGCGACACCGCAAAGTCGTCCAGCCGAGAGTCGCTGCCACCGATATGCGTGAATTCGAGCGCCATGGCGGTGCGCGCTTCGATCTCCATGAGCACCGCGGAAAGATCCACGACAGGCATCCGCCGCGCGATCTGCTGGCGCAGCTGTTGCAGCGATGGGGGCTCGGGCTGCGCGTCCAAACCCGCGACGCTCAAGCGCTCGGTCGTCTTGTGGGTGTGGGGATCGGTCACCGACTCGATACGCACCGCTTCGGGTAGGTCAGATCCCACACGACGATACAGTGTATCGAGCTCAGCGGCCCACGCATCAAGTTCTGTGGCGGCGATGGGTGAGCGCTGTAGGAGCGCGCAGACCGCTGGACGTGCGCGCTCCCACTCCTGCGCCTGCAGCAGGCTGGCGCGTGGGTCGGACCAGCGCGAGCTACGAGGCGCAAACACCTCGCGCGTACGCAGCGCAGTTTGCAACTGAGCGAGAAAGCAGACCGTGTACATCGGTCGGTCCACGGCCTGGCCCACGGGTTGGGCATACCGTCGCCAACTTGCGGGCACGAACGCGAGCGGCGCGCGCTCCAAACGCTGTTTGATAACGGCGGGGCGTTGCCCCTCCAAGGACAACAACAAGTCGCGCGCTTGCAGTAACGGAGCGGCGGCGGAGGTCGAGGCGAAGTTCACCGTCGACAGCAGGCGCGGCACGAAGCGACGCACTGCGGCATAGGCCGCGCGCAGCTCCTCCTGGTACTCGTCACCTGTCCTGCGCGCGAGCGCAAGAATGCGCGCCACCTCGTCGCTCAGCGCTGAGCGATGCGCCTCGAGAAAGGCGATGACCTCCTCTCCCGACCACTCGCTATGCCGGAGCAGGGTGGCCGTATGGTCCGCCAGCGAGAGCGCCGCCTCATCGAGATCGCCAAGGATACGTAAGCGCTTCTGCCGACGGGTTTTCGACGCGTTGCGGATCAAGGTGTCGATCACGCCATCGAAAATGTCGAGCGCGTCGTCTGTCGCGGCGACTTCTGTTGAGCGTACAAAGGCCAGCAGTGTGGCGAGGCGGCGCTCCGGCGCCAGGTCACGAATGGCGGCGGCTCGACTCGTGATGACATGGGTCGCCAGCGTCCTCAGGCGATGGACGGGCACGTGCGAGAGGTCGAGCGCGCTCACCGCCACACTGCGCGCCGCCTCGAAGCGGTCGAACGCGCGCAGCAACGCCGGCGCCGACAGACGGGTCTCTCCGCGTCGCAGCGTCTCCAAGCGCGGTCCGAGATCGTGCGCTGGGCGCGTAAGGATCGCTTCGAGATTGTCGCGCAACTGGGGTGTCAAGTCCCAGCACAGCGCGCGCCAGAGGTGCGACGCCACCCGCTCGCGCACACGTGCAACAAAGCGGGTGAGGGTCGTCACGCCAGGGAGGAGCACCTTGTTCTGCCGGAGCCAGGTCACCGCGTGATCAAAGAGCGCGCTGGGACGGTCCTGACTGGTCCACGCGCGCAGGTAGAGCCGCCGTGCGAGTGGGAAGGTCGCGCGCGCATCGGTGAAGGGGCGGTAGCCCAGCGTTGCCGCCAGGGCGTCCATATGATCAAAGCGCATCTGGCTGGCGTGGTAGCGCTCGAGACAGGCGACTGGGTCAGAGATCTGGAGTTGCCGGGCGACATAGGTGACCACGCGCGCCGGCGTCGCGCGTAGATCAGGGAGAAATGTTCCCAGATAGCGGAGCGCACAGATGTGCAAGGCCATACCCAGCCGGTTATGGTCCCCCCGCCGCCCCATGAGCAGGCGCCCGTCTGCGGTGTCAAGGTAGAAATACTGCGCCAACTCGATGTCGCTCACATCCGCCGGATACTGGGCATACGCGCGCGCCTGCTCGTCGCTCAAGAAGTCTACCGGCATGTGTTCGTTCCTCGCGCCCCACGGTCGCGCAGTATCTCGCGCACGTCCAGATCTGGGAGGATGTGTTGTCTAAGGCGCTTGCTCGCCGATGTCTGCTAAAGTACCTTAGCAGCACGCATCCTGTCTACGGAGGGGGAAGAATGTCTGCTAAGGTCGCGCCGATCCCTGCTGGGGCATGTCTGCTAAGGAAAACACGTCTATATCGCCTGGATGAGTCGCGGAGGGTGTGTGCGTTCGGTCCTGAAATGGCTGTCTGTTTTATGGTAGATATGATGGACTGAACATTTCATGTCACCAGGAGATCTGCGCGCAGAATGGTGTATATGCATATGCCTCCCTACAGAAACGAACGCAGGAGCAAACGGGCGAATATGCCACTCCTCTCCCCTCGAAGCCAGCATGCGCTCGACCAATTTGGTCGGCAGTTGCGCGAGACCGAGGACCTCCGCCCGGCGACGGTGCGCAACTACGTGAGCGATGTGCGTCACTTTGTCGCCTGGTGCGAGACGCGATGGCGGGAAGAGACACAGGAGGTGAATGAGGAGTTGGCGGAGGAGTTGGCGGAGGAGTTGGCGATGGTTCCTTTTGCGCCTGCCGAGGTCACCACGCCAACGATCACCGCCTATCGCGCGCATCTCCTGACCACACTTGGACTGAAGCCGACCTCCGTCAACCGCGCGCTCATCAGCCTCAAGCGTTACTTCGCCTGGGCAAACGAAGTGTGTCAGCTGCGCATGCGACAGGTCCATCTGGGCAAGCGGAGCGGGACGCTCGAGGTGATCGGCAAGCGGGGGAAGTATCGCGAAGTGCCACTGAACGCGACCGCTCGCGCCGCGCTTGGGGAGTACCTCCCGATCGTGCCCGCAGAGAGCAGCTTCCTCTTTCCCTCGAACAAAACGGGGCAGGCGCTCACTGAGCGGGGGCTGGGCTATCTCGTGCAGCGGTACGCCACTCACGCGCGCCTCACTGACGTCAGCCCCCATGATCTCCGCCATCGCTTCGGCTACCGCATGGCGGCGTCGGTTCCCTTGCATCGGCTCGCCCAGATCATGGGCCACGACTCGCTCAACACCACCTTGCTCTACGTGCGTGGCACGAAAGCCGATCTGCAGCGCGAGGTCGAGAAGATCGCCTGGGCGTGAGGATGGCGCGTGAGGATGGCGCGTGAGGATAGCGCGTGAGGATAGGATTGTGGGCGTTGCGCGGAAGGTCGACGAGCGGTTTTCCAGTCGAGCACAAGGCGAGCAGCGGGTACAGATGCTGCTCGGCGTCTTCGCCGCCAAAGGGGTATTGCCGTTGGAGTTCAAGCCCGCCTCGTCGGTCGGCGATCTGCGCACCCAACACCGCGACGACCTGGACCACGAGGTCAGATGCCGCCGGACGCAACGGAGGCATCGCCTGTGCGGCGCGTACGCGACTGCTTTCTCCTTCGCGCGCCTTGGGCTATCACGCGATTGCTTCGTGCACGTCTGGGTCGAGTCGGTACACCGCCGCTAGCTCGATCTGGCTCGATCTGGCTCGATCTGGCTCGATCTGGCTCGATCTGGCGCAGCAGGAACAGCCCTGAGGCCGACGAGTCCCCAGCAGTCCCCAGCCAGTCCCCAGCATCACCGTACGTCCCCACACATCCTCTGAGGCGCCTATCAGCCACACTATTTTTGCAAAAGACGGCACATCTTCGTCAGAATCGACGTATGGGGCTAGCGCGCCTTGCCTGTCTCAGGTATACTACCGCTGTCTCCGCAGACAAGTGAGCGGAGGGGGCGAAGGAGCGCATCCCTCTCACTCCTGGAGGCAGCAGGCTGAGCGGTGGCGCGCAGAGGAGGATCGCGACCACGCTCACACGGTGTCAGGCGGCGTGTGTGTCCTATGCTGGCGTGTTTGGCAGGGATGTCGAGCGCTTGGCGGACGATTCTTCACCTCGGACGTCGAGCCACACTGGCAACGATGCGGCACATGTCGAGGCTGGCGGAGGGCGCCTATGGGCGCTGTGCGTCACGTCTCGACAGGTCCACGCGCTTCGTCAAGGAGGCAAGCGCGTAGTCCACGTCGCTGATGGAGAGGGCGTGCGCGATGGAGACGCGCGGCGCCCGTCTCGTGTTCTGTCACCGGTAGCAGAACAGCAGGCGGTCGGTCAGGATGCGTGCGTCGGAGCTCACCGCTGTGGCGAAGGCACGCGAAACTCGGCGGTGTGCGCGGCGGACGCGCTGGTTGCGACGTCCGCGTCAATCCGCGTCAATCCGCGTCAATCCGCGTCAATCCGCGTCAAGTAGGCACAGGAGGGACCGATGTTGTCGCAGCGCAACACGCACTATTGGCTCTGGTTCCTGTTGTTCGGCGTCGTCTCGGCGCTGGTGACGCTCTCGAAGGGGGAAGGGATCACTCCCGAGACCATGTGGTTGCTCTTCGCCGGGTTCCTGGGCCTGCTCCTGGGCACATTCTTGCCTGCGCTGGCGCGGCCCTTTGATCTGGTGATCGGGTTGCTCTTCACGGCCGTAGGGCTGCTGGGCATATTGCACAACTTTGGGCTGAATCTCGTCGCGCAGACCAGTGGCATCGCGCCCACCGTCATCGACGACACGGCGATTCTTGGCCTGACCCTGAGTTTGCCCTACGCGCTGATTCACACGGTGCTGGGGCTGACCTCGCTCAGCCATGGCCTGCGGGCCAAGGTCGCCACCAGCCGTGTCGCCGTCGCCACGCCAGCGATGGCGGAGTAGCGCGCGCTTCACGCGCCAGATGCCGCATGGTAGATGCAAGACATCTACCACGTGTCGCGAGCGCGTCCCAACGCTCGTGCGAAAGGACTTACGCGCTGTAGATGCTTCTGTTGGGAAGGAAGGAGACGCTCGCGATGCTACGGATCGTGGGGTTTGTCGGCCACCTGGTGGGCGCTATGCTGAAAGGCTTCTTCTTCACCGGCATAGCCGCCGCCATCGTGTGCGCTGCGGTGCTCTTCCTCACTGACCCGAATCACCAGGTGACCATGGATACGTCGCTTGTCTTTGGCCTGGCCATCGCGTTCCTGGCAGGTATTCTTGGCGCGGCGGTGGCGCTCATCTACCATCTGAGCCATCTCGACACGCTCCACCACGCGGCGAAACAGTACAGCGAGAGGCGCTCTGCCCAGCCTCGGGCACGAGCAGGTTCACTGGAGCGTCGCTAGCCGGTGTCTATCGCGCGCTGTCGACAGCGTAATGCGAAAGGATGGAAAAGATGGACCAACAAGGACATGTTGATGCTCCAGAGCCTTCGATAGGCGCTGGAAGCGCGACCTTCCCACCAGGCGCGTCCGTGTATGACGCCGACGGCGAGAAACTCGGCACGGTGAGCGACCGGCAGGACAAGGACGACTTCCTCGTCGTGCACAAGGGCTGGCTGTTCAGCCACGACGCGTCCATCCCGCGCGCCGCCATCGATCGCAGTGACGTGACTGGTATCCATCTGCGCGTGCGCAAGGACGACCTCAAAGGGATGAACCAGACGCCAATGCTGGAGCCGACCGCGCCAATCACAGACAGCACGGGCGCGCCTGCCGATGGTGCGACCGACCAGCCGCCGACCGTTCCCATGGCTCCGCCCGTTCCCGTGCCCGATCTGGGCGCAGCGGCGGTCGCGGCGACGGCCTTCTCGCATGACAGCGCACAAGAGGCAGCTTCAGCGAGTGGTGTGTCCGAGCAATCCACCGCCGAATCCGCGCAGGAGGCCGCAGCACAGGCCGTCGAGGCGGCGCGTCAAGGCGTCGGGCAAGGTGTTGGGCAGGCGACGGATTTCGTGCGCGAGCAGACTGCTCCGGCCATCGACACGATACGCGAGCAGGTGGGCCCGCTCGTGGACACCATGCGCGAGCGCGTCGGTCCCATTGCTGAGCAGGTGAAGGATCAGGCGTCTGCGGTGGCGCAGCAGCAGATGACGTCGGCCGCCGAGGGACTCGATAGTGCGGCAGGCGCAGTCAACGCGGTCGGCGACCGGCTGCGCGAGAACAATCTTGGCGCCCTATCGCAGTACACCGACCTAGCTGCGGAGCAAATTGAGAAGGCGGCGGCATGGCTGCGGACGACACCGCCGGAAGAGATTGCGCGTAACGTCGAAGATTTTGCCAAGAAGCAACCGGAGCTCTTCGCCGCCGGAGCGGTTGCGCTGGGTCTGATCGGCCTGCGCTTCCTGCGCAGCGCGGGGCAGAACGCCGACGAGAAGAAGGACGAGACGAAGTAGGAGCAAGTCAGCCGCTGGCCACGTTGGAGTCTCACTTCGGGATCGCCGTGGCGGCGCGAGTGATCGAGCGCAAAGCGGAGTTGGTGGGCGAGGAGGACCAAGAGCGACGTGTGCGGGTACCGTCCTAGCGGTATTCCGCAGTGGAGTGTGATGGACTTGGCCCGTGGCCACGATGGCGAGGCGACCATGAGGAGCACCTACACGCTGCGGCGGCTCTTCGCCGATGGCGTGCGCGGAATGGCCGATCTCGACGAGGCGATCAAACGAGGGAGCCCCCTCACACGCGGGGGTGCGACCCTCGCCGCCTTCTGGGTCAAGGTCAACAACGACTGGATCTTCAACCTCTCCGGCTTGCTCGCCTACACCTTGCTCTTCGCTGTCTTCCCCTTGCTCATTCTCGTCCTGGCTGTCACCGGTTTCATCCTCAGAAATATCGCGCCTGGTACCGAGACCCTCGCCACTGACAACGTCGTACGAGCGCTGCCCGCAGGGATCGGTTCCGTGATCGTGCAGGTGGTGAGCGCACGGCTCAAGGCGAGCGCTGACTGGCTGCTGGTGGTGGGCCTCGTCACGGCGCTCTTCGCGGGCTCACGGCTCTTCATTACCTTGGAGAACTGCTTCGGCGTCGTCTTCCGCCTGCGCAGCCGCGATCCGCTCCGCCAGAACCGCATGGCGTTTTTGCTGCTGTTGCTCTATCTCGTGCTGCTGCCGCTGTTCCTGATCACGTTTCTCCTGCCTGCCGGCGTCGAGCGCGTCTTCGACCCGTCGGGCCGCGATGTGGTGGGAACGACCGTGGTGACGGCCGTGGGAGTCGTGCTCGCATTCGTCGCGGCGACCCTGCTCTTCGCCCTCATGTATGCCTTCATCCCCTATCGCCAGCGCTTCTGGCGGCGCCTGCGTCCGAACTGGCGTGGCGCGGTGGTCGCGGCGCTGCTGCTGTTGCTCTACGAGCTGCTCTTCCCACTCTACGCCAACCTGGTGCTTAATCCCGCCAACTACGGGACCGTCGCCGTCTTTGCGGTGGTGATCCTCGCCTTCTTCTACTACTTCGCCTTCATCGTGCTGCTGGGTGCGGAGATCAACTCCTGGGCGGCAGGACAGCGTGAGACGGCGA
>Ga0207684_10001031_pt1 | contig 31246 bp, 26 predicted proteins | sample KBSK5501metaG_FD_184342 | JGI IMG/M metagenome (GOLD analysis project Ga0207684, IMG submission 184342) | Corn, switchgrass and miscanthus rhizosphere microbial communities from Kellogg Biological Station, Michigan, USA - KBS K5-50-1 metaG... | ecosystem: Host-associated > Plants > Roots >... | reverse complement strand
GACGTTGTACCGCCAGACCTCCTCGCGGAACGGATCGACCCAGGCGAGCTTCTCGTTGTCGATCCACGGCTTCCCGGTACGGGTGTCGATGATGGCGAGGTCCGGCCGGCTGTTGGCGAGGATGTTGTCCTTGAAGGTCACGATGCGCGCGATCGTGTAGAGGCCGCGCGCCTTCAGGTCGGCCATCAGCCCGTCGAAGTCCTTGAGCGTGCCCGGGCCCTGCGCGCCGACCGCCAGCGCTTCCGGCACCTCGGTGCGGTAGAGGATCCAGCCCCGGTCACCTTTCACGTCGATCACGACCGCATTCAGCTCGGTGCGCGCCGCCAGCTCGAGGACGCGACCGCGGATGCCCTTGTCGCCGACGCCGAAGTAGGTGAGGTACGCGGCCTTCACGACCTGCGGCTTCATGACGACCTCGATCGCGTCGCGGGTGGGCGGCACGACCGCCTTCGAGAAGCCGGGCCGCTTGACGAGAAGCGACGCGTCGGGTGGATGCCCCTCGACGGTGAACCGTCCCTCGGCGTCCGTCCGATGCTCGACCCCGCCGATGACGACGGAGGCGCCCTCGAGCGGGGCACGGCTCGCGTCAAGGATCTGACCACTGACCATCTTTGGCCAGGTGAGGCGCGGCGGCTCGGGCGCGCGCTCGACCGATTTACCGAGATACTCTTTGACCGGACCAGGAGTTGGTGCTGGTTGAGGTCGAGCCACGGTCATCGCGCGGGCGAGGCCCGACGGAGCCAGCACACCGTAGCCGGCAACAATCGCAACGATGAGAAGCCCGGCTGTATAGGCTCCATCCAGGACGTTGCGACGACGATTCGACGACGTGCGCTCGTCACTCATCGGTACTTTCGACAATAGCCGGTGCGGGAAAGCGCACAAAGCAAAAATTTTTGCGGATACAATTCGGCGCATGTCACCCATTTCACGCTTCGGATGCGAGACCGCGCGGCGGCGCGCGGTCGTGGTCGGCGGGCTCCGGTTGAGCTTTCTCGAGTGGGGAAACGCGGGGCGCCCGGTCCTCTGCTTTCTTCACGGCGGCTCCGCGCATGCCCACTGGTTCGACCTCGTGACGCCCGCGTTCACCGAGCGATTTCACGTGATCGCGCTCGATCAGCGCGGCCACGGCGAGAGCCAGTGGGCGGAGCCGCCGGCGTACGGCACCCAACACTTCGCGGCGGACCTGATCGGGTTCATCGACGCGCTCGATCTCACACGGGTCGCGCTCATCGGCCACTCGATGGGAGGCCACAACGCGATGTCGTTCGCGGCCTGGCACCCGGAGCGCGTGAGCGCGCTCGTGATCGTCGACTCGCGCCCGACCATCCCGACCGATCGACTCGACCGCCTTCGTCGCCGCGGCGAGCGCACGCTGCGGCCGTATCCGACACGCGAGGCCGCGGCGCAGTCTTTTCGTCTGCTGCCGCGGGAGACCAACGCCGATCCCACCCTGCTCGCGCACCTCGGCGCCTCCGGAGTCGTCGAGCGCGACGGCGCGTGGGTCTATCGGTTCGATCCGGCCAGTAACGCCGAGCGCAAGCCGGTCGATGCGTGGACGCTGCTCGATCGCATCGCGGCGCCGACCCTGATCACGCGAGGTGAGCTGAGCCCCGTACTACCACGCGACATGGCCGACAAGCTGTGCGCGGCGATTCGCGGGGCGACACTCGTGGAGATTCCGGCGAGCTATCACCACCTGGTGCTCGACAATCCCGCCGGATTCGTCCAGGAGCTGGACAGGTTCGTGACGGCGTCGCTACCGATCCGCTAAGCCGTCGAGCCGCCGCCGGCGAGAGCTGGCAGGCTGCGCAACGAAGCAGATGGACCCTTTTCCGCAGCCTGCCTTAGCGGTCGATGCGGTAGCGCGCGATGGCGTCGGCGTCGAGCTCGACGCCGAGCCCCGGTCCCGACGGGACCTTGATCTCACCGTTCACGGGCACGATGGGATCGGTCACGATGTCGGCCCCGAGTGCGCCGCTGACGCCGACCGCGAACACGCCTTCCATGAGCGGTCCGGGCCACGCCGCGCAGAGCTGCGCGACTGCGGCCGTCGCGACGCTCGTGCTCGGATGGTTGCCCGGGTAGATGCGCATCCCCGCCGCCGACGCGAGCGCCCACAGACGCCACACGCGATACATCCCGCCGTTCTTCGCGATCTTGGTTTGCACCACCGTGGCGGCGCGACGGCGAATCACCTCGAGGAGCGAGTGGTCGGTCGAGACCGACTCGTCGGCCATGATCGGAATGCTGGTCGCTCGGCAGAGCGCGGCCAGACCGTCGAGATCCCAGATGGCGATCGGCTGCTCGGCGGCGTCGATGTCGTAGGGCTCGAGCTTCGTCAGAAGCGCGAGCGCGGCGTCGTAGGTGAGGGCGCCGTTGGCATCGACTCTCAAGACGACGCGGTCGCCGAAGCGGTCGCGGAGCGCCACAACGTTGGCGAGATCTTGTCTGGGATCGATGCCGATCTTCAGCCCGAAGTGGCGAAAGCCGCGCTCGTAGAACGCCTGCGCCGATTCCATGAGCTCGGCGACGCTGGGTTTCATCGCCAGCAGTCCGCAGACACGCACGCGGTCGCGGCATTCGCCGCCCAGGAGCTTGTGAACGGGGAGGCCGACCGCCTTGCCGGCGATGTCGTAGAGCGCGTCGGCGACGGCCGCCTGGGCGTAGAGCGTGTTGTAGAGCGCCTCGTTCAAGGTGTGGAGGATGCCGCCGATATCGAAGGGCGAGCGTCCGGCGATCAGCGGCTCGAAGTGGTCCTTGATAGTGCGCACGAGGTTCCACATGAGCTCGGCGCTGCCTTGCCGTCGCCACGCCTGGGTCTCACCGATGCCGACGATGCCTTCGTCGGTGTGCACGCGCACGATCAGCGTCTCGAGCCACTCGCGGTCGGCGCCCTGGGAGATCTTGAAGGGCTGGGCGAAGGGCAGGCGCAGCGGGATCGTCTCGATCTCGGTGATCTTCACGCGGTCAGTCCTCCATATATATGGATGCGCCTACCGCTCGAGCCCCGCGATGAACTCTTTCAGGGTCGGCGCCCACTTCGCCGATTCGGGGCCGCTGGCCGAGTGGCCGAGCTCGGTGTCGATCTCGAAATACTTCGCGTCGACGCGAGCTCGGCTGAGCTTGTCCATCACGTCCGGCGCGATCGACGGCGGAAAGATCTTGTCGGTCCGCGACAGCACGTAGAGGACCTTGGCGCGCACGCGCGAGAAGTCGCGCTCGGCGTCGAACTTCACCGCGGCCTTGCGCAAAACGATCATCGAGTTGGGGTCGAACCGCCGGGCCCAGGTCTCGGCGAGCTGCCGCAGGCGCGCCGAGCGCTGCTCGGGGTCGGCGATGGTTCGCGCGAGCACCTCGTTCTGCCCGTAGCGCTCGAGCGTCTCGATGCGGAGCTGGAGCAGGGTGGGGAAGATCCCGCCGCGGTCGTAGTGCCAGCCGCCGTTCCAGTTCGGGTCGGTTGCGAAGCGGTCTTGAAGCGCCTTCACGGACGCGTCCCCGCCGGAGCCTTTCGGCGCCGACACGACGGGGACGACACCGCTCATGAAGCTCGGATACGTCACCGCCCACTGGAACGTCTGATAGCCGCCGTACGATGGCCCCGCGACGGCGACCAGGTGCTGGACCCCCAGGCCTTCGAGTAGCACTTTCTGGGCGCCGACGATGTCCAGCAGCGTGATGTCCGGGAAATCGGGACCGTAGGGCTTGCCCGTTTTCGGATTCTGGCTCGCGGGGGCCGTGGAGCCATACGAGGAGCCGAGCATGTTGGACGACACGACGAAGTAGCGATCGGTGTCGATGGCCTTGCCCGGACCGATGAGGCCGTCCCACCAGCCCGCCGTCGGATCGGTGACCGTGTACTTGCCGGCCGCGTGATGGTTGCTCGTGAAGCCGTGCGTCACGAGGATCGCATTGCGACCGTCCGGCGCGAGGCGCCCGTACGTCTCGTAGGCGAGCGTGAGCTCGGGCAGCACCTGGCCGCTTTCGAGCTTGAACGCCGGCACCGTAAAGGTGCGGCTCAACACGCTCTCCAGAGAGTCCGGCGGGTTGGCATTTGCGCCGTTGCCGTTGGGGTGTGCCGAGCGTGTCTCGGCGCAGGCGGATAGAGCCAGGGCGAGCAGTCCGGCGAGCCAGATTGCGCGTGACATAGGTTCCTCCTGATCATCGAGTGCTCACGACGGCCAGCATAGGTCGCTCGCCCGCCGCGGCGCAACTCGCGCCTCGCGCTTATGACCAGCGCTCGTGTCCGTGATCGGGACGCTACGCGATGCCGACATGCAGCGCGATCGTCCCCAGACCAAAGCGTCGATAGCTCACGTCGCGCAGCCCCACGTTCTCCATCAGCTCGACCAGCTCGTCCGGCGTTACGAAGCGATCGACCGACTGCGGCAGATAGGTGTACGCCTGCCGGTCGCCGGCCACGAAGGCGCCGATGGCCGGAACCGCGCGGCTGAAGTAGGCGCCGAACACCGCGCCCCAGAGGGGTTGCGCCGGGCGCACGATATCGAGCGTGACGACGCGGCCGCCCCGCACCGTCACGCGGCGCATCTCCGCGAGCCCGCGTTCCAGGTCCTCGAGATTCCGCAAGAGAAACGCCGACATCACGCAGGCGAACGCGCCGTCGCGAAACGGGAGCGCGAGCGCGTCGGCGGCCAGGAGCTGCGCGCGAGCCACGCGTCGCTCACGAAGCTTGGCTTGACCGACCCGGAGCATCCCCTCGGCGAAATCTGCCCCGGCGACGAACCGGCCGGGCGTGCGCGCGCGAACCGCGATGGCGAGGTCGGCCGTGCCGGTGGCAAGATCGAGCACGGGTCCACCCGGCGCGCCCGCGGCGGTGTCCGCGACGCGACGGCGCCAGGCGTGGTGCCGGCCGCCGGTCATCAGCGAGTTCATGAGGTCGTAGCGGCGGGCGATGCGCGTGAACATCGCCCGCACGGCCTCCGCCTTCGACGGAGAGGACGTCGGCGACGCCGGCACTAACGTAGGCCGAGCACCACCGCCGCCAGCACGATCAGCGCGATGTAGCCGTTGATGTTGAAGAAGGCGACGTCGAGCCGGGAGAGATCGCGCGGGCTCACGAGCGAGTGCTCGTACGCGAAGAGCGCCACGACGGCGAGCCAGCCGACCCAGTAGATCGGGCCGAGCGCCAGCTGCCATCCGAGCAGGGCGAGCGCGAGCGCGGTGAGCGCGTGGTTCACGCGCGCCGTGATCAGCGCGGCGCGCACGCCGAAGCGGGCGGCGAACGAGTGAAGCCCCTGGGCGCGGTCGACCGCCACGTCCTGGCAGGCGTAGATCAGATCGAAGCCGCCGATCCAGGTCGTGAGCGCGAACCAGATGACGAAGGCGGGCGGATCGAATGCGCCGCGCACGGCGATCCAGCCGCCGGCGCCGGCGATGCCGTCGGTGAAGCCGAGCACCCAGTGCGAGAGCCACGTGAATCGCTTCGTGTAGTGATAGCCCACGAGAAACACCAGCGCGAGCGGCGCCAGAACGAAGCAGAGCGGGTTCAGCATCCACGCCGCCACGAACATCAACGCCGCGCCCGCGCTCGCCAACGCGCGCATCTCGCCCACGCCGAGCAGGCCGAGGGGCAGGTGGCGGCGCGCCGTGCGCGGATTCTTCGCGTCGATGAAGCGATCGATGACGCGGTTGGCCGCCATCGCGCACGTGCGGCCGCCGACCATCGCGGCCGTGACCCAGCCGACCGTCCACCAGCCGGGCCAGCCGCGGGCGGCCAGCACCATTGCGATGTAGGCAAAGGGCAGCGCGAACACGGTGTGCTCGAACTTGATGGCCTCGAGCACCCGCCGGAGCTTGCTCAGAGCCCGTACTCCTTCCAGCGCCGGGTGACCCGCGCGCGCATCTCCTCGGTCATCACGATCTCGTCGGGCCAGGGCTGGGCGACGTCGTCGAGCGCGCTCTTCTCCGTCGCGTCCACGCCGAGCTTGCCGCCGTAGCGATGGCGCAGCGCCGCGTGGTCGAGATCGTCCATCGGCCCCTCGATGATCATCAGGTCTCGGCGGGGATCGATGTTACCGGTCGCGCGCCAGGCCACCTCGGAGAGGTCGTGGACGTTCACGTGCTCGCTGACCACCACGATCGTCTTCGCGAGCATCATGAGCCCCATGCCCCAGAGCGCGCTCATGACCTTGCGGGCCTGGCCGGGGTAGCGCTTCCTGATCGAGACGATCACGAGATTGTGGAAGATGCCCTCGGCCGGCATGTTCATGTCGACGACCTCGGGCAGCATGAGGCGGATGATCGGCAGGAAGAGCCGCTCGGTCGCCTTGCCGAGCCAATAGTCCTCCTGCGGCGGACGCCCGACGATCGTCGTCGGATAGATCGGCCGCGCGCGGCGGGTGACCGCCGTGAGACGGAACACGGGATAGTCGCGCGCGAGCGAGTAGTAGCCGGTGTGATCGCCGAAGGGACCCTCGCGCCGTCGCTCGCGCGGATCGACGTAGCCTTCGAGCACGATCTCGGCCTGCGCCGGCACCTCGAGATCGTTCGTCACGCACCGCACGAGCTCGACGCCCTTGCCGCGCAGCCAGCCCGCGAACACGACCTCGTCGACGCCGGGCGGCAACGGCGCGGACGCCGCGTAGATCATCGCGGGATCGCCACCGAGCGCGATCGCGACAGGCATGCGCGTCGCCGACGTGGCCTGTTCCTCGGCGACCCGGTGGTGTTCGGCGCCGCCCTTGTGCGTCTGCCAGTGCATGCCGAGCGTCCGCTCGTCGAATACCTGCAAGCGGTACATGCCGACGTTCCGCTGACCCGTGCGTGGATCGCGCGTGAAGACACCGGGCAAGGTGATGTAGCGACCGCCGTCGCCGGGCCAGCACTGGAGCGCCGGCAGCCCCGCCAGCGAGGGCCGCGCGGTCTCGACCACTTCCTGGCAGGGCGCCGTGGTGACGCGCTTGGGCCCGGCCTTCACCAGGTCGAACAGCGTGTGGAGCTTGCCGAGACGCTCGGCGAAGGTGCCGGGCAGCTTCAGGTCGAGGAGCTTCGCCACGCGCTCGCCGAGCTCGTCCAGATGGCTCACGCCGAGCGCGGCGCCCATGCGGTCCTGCGCGCCGAACGCGTTGACGAGCACGGGCATGTCGAAGCCCTCGACACGCTCGAACAGCAACGCCACGTTCCGCCCGGCGGGGCTCTTGGACACGCGGTCCGTGATCTCGGCGATCTCCAGATCGCGCGAGACGGGCGCCGTCACCCGCTTGAGCCGCCTGTGCTTCTCGAGGTGGTCGACGAACTCGCGGAGGTCGGTGAAGCTCACTCGCGGTTGAAGACGGAGACCAGCCAGCCGGCGATCACGGGGAAGGCGAGACTCGGCACGACTCGCGCGAAGACGAAGCGCCAGCCCATGAGGGGCGCCTCCCAGGCGATGATCCGCTGCAGGCCGAACAGCGACCAGGCCGTCATGTAGGCGACGAGCGAGGACAGCGCGGCGCCCGAGTTCGCGAGGGCGACCATGAAAGGCATCGTCACCATCGGGCCCCCGGGCGTGACCACGCCGGCCAACGTTGCCAGGAGGAGCGCGCGCAGCCCGCCGCCCTGGCCGAAGTGCCGCGAGACAAAGTCCTGAGGCACCAGTACTTGCATCAGGCCTGCCAACAGGAGTGCGACCACCATCCGTGGGAGGACAAATGCGAGCATCGAGAAGCCGTTCTTCGCTCCGAGCAGCGGCAACCCCGGATCCTTCAGGTAGGCGATGCCGGCGAGGACCACTGCGGCCGCGGCGAGCACGATGGTCGAGACGTCCAGCGGGGACCGCATCGCGTCATTATTGCATAGGGCCCGGGGGTCCGTTCATACTCGGAGGATGGCGCGCGTTCCAAAGAAGCACGGGGTCGTCAGGGGACTCCTCGACAACCTCAACGAGGCGCTCGTCATCCTCGATCCCGCCCTCGAAGTCGTCGAGTGGAATGCGGCCATGGAGCGCCTCACCGGCGTCCGATCGGCCGATGCCATCGGGCGCAGCGCCGCGGCCATGTTGCCGCTGTTCCGCGACACCACGCTGGTCCCGCTGATCCGCCGCGCCCTTGCCGGCGAGACGCCCGAAGCGGTCGAGTTACCCCACACGCTGGCCGACGACCGGGTCGTATGGCTCAAAGCCCGCTGCGTGCCGTGGCGAGACGGTGAGAGCACCGGCGCCGTCGCGTTTTTCAGCGACGTCAGCGACCAGCAGCGGCACGCGCTCTTGCTGCTGGCGATGGAAGCCATCGGACAGTCGCTCACCTCCTCGCTCGATCTCAACGAGGTCCTCGACACGATCGTCAACAAGGCGCTCGAGGTGATGGGCGCCGAGTCGGCGATGGTGGTGCTGGGCGACGCGACGGCGCCGGAGTTCCGCGTGATGCGCGCGGCCGGTCGTCTGAGCACGCAGTACGCGCGCGTCGGCACCATTCCGGTCGGCGGCGGCCCGATCAGCGTGGCGGTGCGCGACGGCCGCACCATGAGCACGCGCAACATCCTGACCGACACGCGGCTCTGGCTCGCGCCCACGCGCCGCAGCGACATCGAGCGCGAAGGCTTCAAGGCCACCGCCGCGGCGCCGCTCGCCGTGAAGGATCGGATCCTCGGCGCGCTGGTCGTGCACTACTGGACGGAGCGCACCTTCGGCAGCGACGAGACCGCCGCGCTCGAGTTCCTGGCCAAGCAGGCCGCCATCGCGATCCGCAACGCCTCGCTCTACGAGGCCGAGCACGCCGAGACCGCCCGCATCAAGGCCCTGACGAACGTGAACCGTCGCATCTCGAGCGCGCTCGAGCTCGACGCGCTCTTGAGGACCATTTCCGACTCGGCCGCCGAGCTCACCGGCGCGCGGCTCGTCACCTTCTGGCTGGCCGACGAGCAGCGGCGCACGCTCTCGTTCACGAGCAGCACCGTGCCCGAGATGATGGAGTCGTACGCCCCGACGATCATGACGTACGACCAGGGCGGCACCGGATGGGTCGCCCGCCACCGCGAGCCGTTGGTGGTCGACGACATGCTTGCCGACGATCGGCTCGTGAACCGCGCGTGGACGGAACAATGGGGCATTCGGTGCTTCGCGGGCTACCCGGTCCTCGCCGGCGAGGAGCTGCTTGCGGTCATGGCGCTCGGCCACACCGAGCCGCTGAGGTTCGGCAAGGACACGCGCGACCTCATCGATCTGTTCCTGGCGCAGGCGGCCATCGCCATCCAGAACGCTCGGCTCTTCCGCGAGGCCAAGCAGCGCCGCGACGTCGCCGAGGTGCTGGCGCGCCTGGCGCGCGAGCTGACGTCGACCCTGGAGGTCGAGCCGATCGCCAAGCTCCTGGCCCGCGGCGCCGCCGAGCTGGTCAACGCGCGCGCCGCCGGCGTGTTCCTGATCGAGCCCGAGGACGGCTCGCTGCGCGCGATGGCCACCTACGGCGCCGATGCCGACATCATGCGCGAGCTGATCTTCAAGTCGGGCGAAGGCGCCGTGGGCCGCGCCATCGTCGATCGCCGGATCGTCACCTCCGCGGACATCCTGGCCGATCCGGCCATCCAGCTGGCGGCGTGGGTCCGCGAGCGAATCCGATCCAGCGGCTATCGAGTGGTCGTCGGCGTGCCGCTCCTGACCCACGACCGGGTCATCGGCGCGCTCGGCCTCGGCGCCGAGCCGGGCAGCACGTTCTCGCGTGAGGAGCTCCAGACACTCGAGGCGCTCGCCGACCAGGCGGCGCTCGCGTTCGAGAACGCGCGCCTGTACGCCAGCGCGCGCGACAGCCTGGTGCGGCTGGGCGAGAAGCAGGTGCAGCTCGTTCAGGCGGCGAAGATGTCGGCGCTCGGCCAGCTCGTCTCCGGCGTCGCTCACGAGCTGAACAATCCGCTCAGCGTCATCGTCGGCTACGGCCAGCTCCTGCTCGCGCGCGAGGTGCCGACTGCGGTGCTGCGGCCGATCGAGCTGATGGTGAGTCAGGCCGACCGCATGGCGAAGATCGTCAGAAACCTGTTGCTGTTCGCGCGCCAGCGGCCGGCCGAGCGCACGACGGTGAACATGAACGAAGTCCTGGAGCAGACCCTGGCGCTCCGGATCAACCAGCTCACGGTCTCGGGCATCGCCGTCGAGAAGAAGTTCGCCCGCGGCCTGCCGCCGGTTCTGGCGGATCCGCATCAGCTCGAGCAGGTCTTCCTGAACCTCTTGCTGAACGCCGAGCAGGCGATGCTCGAGGGCAAGACCGGCGGCCGCATCATCCTGAACACGACCGTGAGCCGCGACGGGCGCATGGTGCACGCCGAGGTGATCGATGACGGTCCCGGCATTCCACACGACGCACTGCCTCATGTCTTCGAGCCCTTCTTCAGCACCAAGCCCGTCGGCAGCGGCACGGGCCTCGGGCTCTCGGTCTCGTACGGGATCGTCGAGGAGCACGGCGGCCACCTGGTCGTCGAGAGCCGCCCGGGCCGCACGGTGTTCCGGCTCGAGATGCCGGTCGCGCAGTCGGCGGCCGCCCAGCGCGCGGCGCCGGCGGGCTCGCCCATGATCGTCACGGGCGAAGGCCGGATCGCTCTTGTCGTCGAGGATGAAGCGAGCGTGCTCGATCTGATCGTGACGATCTTGAGCCAGACCGGCTGGCGCGTGGATGTCGCCACCGGCGGCCGCGAAGGGCTCGAGCGGGTGCGCCACCAGCGCTATGACCTGATCGTGTCGGATATCCGGATGCCCGACGGCGACGGCGAAACGTTCTACCGCGCCGCGACCCAGGACGATCCCGCGCTCGGCCAGCGCTTCATTTTCATCACCGGCGACACCGCCAACCGCGAGGCCTTTTCGTTCTTGAAGGACGCGGGTGTGCTCATCCTCGAGAAACCGTTCCAGCCGACGTTCTTCCTCGACGCCGTGCGCCGCGTCACGTCGTGATCGACTCCGCCCTAGGTCGTGCGCGCTTCGGTCGCACGTCGTGATTGACACCGCCGCCCCGGCACGTTAGTAGAGGGGGCGAGGTTCGCGATGACCAAAGCCGAGCTCGTAGCGATCATGGCGAAGAGTGCGGGAGGCTCGAAGATCTCCGCAGAGCGCGCCATGAACGCCTTCGTGTGCGGCATCGTCGAGTCGCTCCGCCGCGGCCGCCGCGTGACCCTCTCGGGCTTCGGTACGTTCGTCGTCACGCGTCGCGCCGCCCGCAACGGCCGTGACCCGCGCACCGGCAAGGAGATTCAGATTCCGACGGCCAAGGTCCCGCGCTTCCGCCCGAGCCGCACCCTCAAGTCCGCGATCCGCTGAGTCGTTGGTGCCGCTCGCTCCCTGCGTTCCCCTATGCGAGACGGTCGTTCATCGGCGGGTGTGGTAAGGTTGGGTGCGTTGGTGGGGGATCGTCTAGTGGTAGGACGCGTGGCTCTGGACCACGTAGCGGGGGTTCGAATCCTCCTCCCCCAGCCAACAAATTTCGAGGCGCGTTCGGTGTTGCGTTCGTTGCGCTTGGCCGGCCCCATCGTCTAGAGGCCCAGGACACGGCCCTCTCAAGGCTGAAACACGGGTTCGAATCCCGTTGGGGCCACCACTTAAAATATCACCGAAACTCTCGCGACTTTCACGCGTTCAGGCACGTTTCCATCCCTTCTCTCTGATTGCGTGAGAGTGGACAGAAAGGGACCAAAAGAGCCTGGAACGGACATCGCCGTGGCACCGGAGTGGCACCGGAACTTCGCCTCTGTAGAGGTCTAAAAGTTCGTCGGCCACGCTGGCGCTCGCGTCAGTCACTGCGTCACTCAGCTAGCACGCGACGATCCTCGCAATAATCATGGTCCCGATTACGTTCACTCCGCCCAATTCAGCGCCGCGAGGTAGAGCAGGTTAGGCGTCACCGCGAGGAGTCGTCGCGCCGAGAAAGGTCTAGTCGTCAGCCATGCCGGGACTGTCGAACAGTCGCGATAGCCCGGTAAGTGTCAACAGAGTGGGACATCCGCTCGAGCCGCCATGACTTCGGGCATGTTGGTTCCCGTCAACCTCGATGCCCTCGTGGTCGCCGCGCAGAGCGGCCTGAGCCGTAAGGCGCTGCAGCTATACGAAGCGCGAGACACTACGGGTGCCTCACGCAGGCAACCGCATTCCATAATTCTTCTCGTAAGCGCTCCGTAGATTGGACACCATCTCTCGAGGTGAGCGAGCTCCAGACTGCCAGGAGGAGATCGCCGCCCGGAGTGCCGTGCGACCGAAGGAGAGTAGCCACCGCGCGTTGTGGTCGAGGACGCTGACGTCTGTTCCGGTGAACTCTCGGTGAACGACGCGCTGATTCCTGAATACCTTGGCCGACGAGAGATAGCGTTTATGTCTCTCGTAGGCCTCGGCGACAAGTGCCTCGCGTTGCCGAGTGGGCAATCGGTCGAAGTCCTGCGGCACGAAGTAAAGTGGTAGATAGCAGACGGTTGCGAATAGCGCGCGTGTGGCGTTGCCTGCAAGGATCTCAAGGACCGTCCAGGCTTCGTCGAAGCCCTCCTCGACATCAGCAGTTCGCTGAGCTCGGTCGAGATGCACGATGGCCTGACGAATCCGAGTCGCCATGTCATCGTTCGCGTTGAGAAGGTCCTGCCAGTCGCTCAGTAGGTCTGTCCAAAGCTTGTGGGCCAGCGCGAGCGGGACGACGATCGGTCCCTGCAGCATAGGAAATGGCAGATCGGCGCTTGCAGCCCATGCCCTTAGAATGTGGTAGTCGAGGGGGCGTTGATCGAATACTCCCAGGAGCGAAAACCACTCCGCGAGGACGGTCCGCGCCAGATGAACAGCCTCTGCTGCGTGTCGCGCGTAGATTCGAGGGAAGTGGGCGTAACAGAGGCTTGGAGGCGGCTCCGTTTCTACACCATCGGGTTGGCGTTCTCTCACGAAGCCCTCGGGAGGGCGACGAAGCAAAGAGAAGCCCAGGGGCTCGGCCTCTAGGTCGTCGGCAAGCTCTGCCCTGAGCTCGAGTAGCACCTCGTGGTCTCGTTCCGCGGCATGCCACTCTAGGGTGGTGTTGGCACTTGCTTCGATCAGTCGTCGCCGTGAAACGTGGCTCAAGTAGTCGATCAAGCGGTAGTCGAGCTCTGACTCGTCGGAGCGGGGGAGCAAACTGAGACATCCAGCTGCGATCAGGGTTTCACGATGACTGGAGAATTTTGCAGCAGATTCGGCTCCGAGGGACGAAGGCAGGAGTGACAACACGTCCTCGAATGCCGAGTTAAGGGCATCGTAGGTGATGGACGCTACTTCGTCACTCACTAGCGCTGCGAGTTCGGGATGCGCGGCCTGCAGTGCTTCGCCGAGCGCAGTCTCCCACGAGCCGCCAGGTAAGGGCGTCGACGATGGTCGCCTCCCGGCTGTAAGCCACTCCAACGTCGAGGCGCTGGACACAATGAGGTCGCCAACTCGAGTAGTGGGGGCGTGATGCTGGAGGCACCAGAGCAGAAAATCGGCCCAGACGCTGTGGGCCAAGTCCCGCAGGACTATATCCCAGATCAGGACAGGTAGCTTTGAATGGGCCTGGGGGGACGGAAGAATTGAGGCTCCAAGGTGTGTATGGTAGCGGTGATTCTCAAGCTCAACGAGCGTCCGTGTATCGTCGGAGAGCGGAATTGTGACGTAGAGGTCGTCAATGTGGCGCGCAACGTGCCAGATGGCCTCATCACGGAACTCCTCGGGGTTTGTTGATTTCGCAAGTGAGGGCACGGAAAAGGTAGGATCGTACGGCGTCTGTCTCCAAACGTGCATCCGCCGGATCTCGGCGCCGCGCATCAGACTTTTACGACCGTCTTCCCACCAAGAGCTGCGCGTTGGGGCTTGGGCAAGGAGACCGTCAAGCGTGGCTTCCAGATAGCGACACGACGAGCGCAGGAGCAGGGCGCTCTGGCTCGAACGACGCGCCACACGAAGGAAGCGAGTCGCCTGGCGAAGCATTGAGCTGCGGCCTCCGGTCTCAGGGAAAGAGGCAGAGTCGTTGCGACACCCGCCGGTCACACACGAAGCCTATTCTATCGTGCCCTTCAATGCGGGGAACGTGGTGAGGACCTGCGCCGAGGACGCTCTCGTGACGCTCGATGAACTGGCCGGAGGTCGAAGACGCGGGCCTTGTTGAGCGTGACGACGTAGCCGCGAACGCGTGACCCGGACGGATCAGGACGCCGGCGCATCCTTCCGGAACTCGAAGCCCCCGATGTCGATGATCTGCGGCGACGCTCCAGCCCGATCGCCACTCACCGAGAAGGACAGGTTGTCGAAGAAGCCGAACTTCACGCTGCCGAAACTTGTCAGCGGGATGGCGACCGGCTTCCAGTATTTCTCGATGCGCGCATCGGGCACGAAGCGCGAACCATCGAGCTGAATGCGGACCTCGTTCCCCGTGGCGTCCTTCGCCTTGATGTCAACCTTCTCGTTGCCGTCTCGGCCGCGAAGCATGAAGTGCAGCCGCGTGAAACGGTGGACGTCTGTGCCCGGCTGGAAGATGATGATGAATCCGCAGTTGCTCTGCGCCGTGTCTTTCCATGGGGCCAGCGTCACCCGGGCAAATGCGCGCGGACCCGTGGCGTCCTTGCCGCGCATGATTTCGTATTCGGCCCTCCCGTCGGTGCCGTAGGTGCGGAGCGCCCTCGCATTCAGCGTCTCGGCTTGCGCAAAGAGCGCGCGCAGATGCTCGGGCTCCACATCGTGCAGCAGCAGGACGGTGACGGTGGCCGCGATGCCGGCCAGGAGCGCGACACTGGCGCCCGTCTTGATGGCGACGCGGGTCGTCGACTTCCGCCAGCACGTGGCCACCGCAGGGAGGACTTCCTGCCACCAGATGGCCACGAGCAACACCACCGTCCCGATCAGGATCGCCAGCACGATACCGAACTGCACGCTGGCCCACCGGGCCCACACGTCGGTCGCGGTGCCGACGACGGCCCTCGTCGCCTCGACGAGGGTGCCGACCCCTTTGTAAAAGGCGACGATGGCCGCCGCGGCAGCGCCCAGCACGACCCACCCGCTGCGGAGGCGATCCAGATACCGCTTCAGAGCCACGCGCGTCTCGGGTTCTGGAGCCGATGAAGCAGGAGTGGAGCCCCAATCGCGGGGACGAACCAGCCCAGCGTCATGACGAAGGCCACGCCATACCACCAGGGCCATGTGGCGATGAATGCGAGCAGCGACAGGCCGACACCGGGAGCGGTGCTGTAAACGATCGTACTTAGGTCGGGAGCGGGGACCTGGCCGGTCCGGTCGAACCCCAGCCGGTCGCCGCTGACGGCCGCACGCGCCAGGCGCCGAACGATGGCGCCGGCGGAGCCGACCGTCACGATCTGATGGAACACGACAACGGCCAGCTGTCGCACCGGAGGAGCGCGACCGGCCCCGCTTGCTGTTGTAGACACATGGCGAGTCGCAGCGCGCAGCCAGCCGACAGACCCGTGGTGGCCAACGAGGACAACTGGAACGTCTGGTACGCCCAGCGCGCCTGCCGCCGCATGTATTCGCCGATATTCGCCGGGACCCGCTCATGGGAGTGGACGGGGACGGTGACACACCGCCAGCCGCGTTGGAGGAGATGGACCGTGGTGGCCTGGTCTTCGGCCAGGAAGCGCTCGTCGAATCCGCCCACGTCTTGGAGCGCGGCTAGGCGGATCAGGTTGTTGTGGCCGGCCGACAGCGTGGCCGCCGTGCGATTGACGAGGCCGAGGCCGAATCGATGCTCGATCGGCGTGAGCACCGCCTGCAGATCGGCGAACGGTGTGTCCCTATTCCACGGGCTGATGAGGCTCTCGAAGCTCGCGACGTCGGCGTTCGCCGGGTGCTCCGCGTACTCGAGCATCTGCGTCACGAATCCGACGGGCAGACGGCTGTCCGCGTCCGCCACCGCGACGTAGTCGAACTGATCTCCGTAGATCGCGCACCAGTGGTTGAGGTTGCCGGCCTTGTAGCCCCGCCGTGTTTCCCGTCGCACCACCTGGAGTCCGGAGGCGGCGACGCTGGCCCGGGCGCGCGGGTCTGTCGAGTCGTCGAGAACATACACTGCGACGCCGCCGGCGGCATGGCGTCGCAGATTGGCGAGGGTTCCGGGATCGACGTCGTCGCAGATGGTGCACACGAGGGCCGCGCGCGCCTGTCGCCCCTTCTCGACTTCCCGGCGCGGAATGGGCAGTGGTCGAACCACGAGCCCGAGAAGTGTCGTCGCCGCGTCGTACGCCACGCCGACGATGAAGAACTCCACGAGAACGATGTAGGCCACGGTCCACGGGGTAAGCGTGCCCGGGACCCAGCGAAGGATGGCGGCCTGCAGGACGAGGAAGACCATCGCCGTCAGCAGGAGCCATGCGCGACCGACGGTCGTCGGCGAGTGCATCAATACCTTGACCCCCCGGGGAGGGGAACGAGTGGGCCGATACGTTCCTGGCAAATCGGCGAATCGTCGTCCGCCAAGACTTCCGACTGTGCGACACGGCCCTGGGTGAAGTATTCGCGGGCGCGCACCTTGCCTTCCATATGGATGTCCCGCCGCCACGGCAGGCCGTCGGGGCTCAGGTAGTCGACGCCGAGGAGGATGCCTTGACTGCGGTATTCGATCCGGGTCAGCCCCGCCTCCCGAATGCGCGCCGCGCCATCGGGCACAGCAGCGTACGCCGCGCCCTCACGGACACCGTTGCCCGCGATCACGTCGATCGATGCCGATTGAGCGCGGACCTTTCGATTCAACTCCGCGCAGTTCTGGGTCGCGCCGAGCACGACGGCCGTCGCCGCCGTGAGCGCGACTGCGGCGAGAACGAAAGCGAGCCCGCGAATGGACATGGCGCTTCATACCAAGCGAGCTCGATCACAGTCAAGAGACCCCGCCAAGCGGTTAGGGCCGAGGTACCGGCAGGTAAACAGAACAGAGGAGTGTAGAGGCAGGGCATGACCGAGTCGCCTTCGCGTGAAGCACCACCAGTGAACAGAGCCGTGTTCGCGCACGGCTCCATTCCCCCCCCCCGGCACAAATGCTTGTCGTCGACCGCCGCAGAAGCGCGCGCGCAATTGCGGGTCCCGCAAGCCGGTTTTCCATGGTCGAAAGGCCTTTCAGTCGGTGTCAGTGGAGCGTTCTGTCAGGTGTTTCGTGCGGGATGAAATCCGGAAACCCCGAAAGCCGCTGCGCGCTGCGATAGACGACTGCTGGTGCGGGAGCATCGATTCATGCGATGATTCGAGACCGCGCCGGCGCTGCCAGCTGGGCGCTGGAGGTCACGGTGCCTCAGAATGACGCCGGAGCCGCCGCCCAAGACGCGGCTGGAATTTCGGCCGCTCGCCGGGCCGTGGTCGCTCGTGCCCGCAAGGAGTGGATCGACCGCCTCATTGATCCCTCGCGCAACAACAACCTCCTCTATTTCCGCCCTCTTAAGCTCGCGACCATCGACCTGTCCGATGCAGATCCTGAATCCGTCGAGCAACTATTCGCCGAGGAGGCAGTGCCTCTTGAACGCCTGGTTAGCGACGAGCGGTTGGTGCGAGCGGCCGCTCAGGCCAAGGAGATTCGCAAGCGGGCAATCGCGAATCTTGAAGACCGGGGTCTCGACACGCTGTATGCCACATATGGGATGGCCTCCTGGCCGGCCGCCGATGACGGCCGTCCCCCAGAATCACCTGTGCTCCTTCTGCCGATCGAGATCGAGCTGCGCGGGCGCGAGGGTCGCCAAGTCAGTCTCCGACGCAAGGGAGACGCTCAGGTCAACCTGGTGCTGCTCCATTTCTTGGGCCAGTTTGGATGCCAGATTTCTCCCGAAGCCCTCCTCGACGCCGGGAATGACGAAGACCGCTTCGACCATCGTCCCGTTCTCGCTCGCCTTGCCGAGCTCGCCGGTGAAATTCAGGGCTTTGTGGTCACACCGCGCCTAATCATCGGCAACTTTTCGTTTCAAAAGATGGCATTGGTGAAGGATCTCCGCGAACGTGGAGAGGAGTTCGCCGCCCACGACCTCCTTGCTGCCATCGCTGGCGATGTCGACGCGCGTCAGACGGTCGCTGCTCGTCGCAGTGACGGCAGCCTCGCTATCGACCTCGAGCGGGTCCCACCAGATGAGGAGTTCGTGGTCCTTGACGCCGATGCGAGCCAGCAGCGGGCGATCGTCGCAACCGTCTCGGGCCAGGATGGCGTTATCGATGGGCCACCAGGGACAGGCAAGAGCCAGACGATTGCGAACCTCATAGCGAGCCTGACGGCTCGAGGGCGCCGTGTGCTCTTCGTCGCGGAAAAACGCGTGGCGCTCGAGGTCGTGCAGCGACGACTCGAGGGCGTTGACCTCGGCCACCTGACCCTGGATCTTCACGGCGCGGACCTTACACGCGCCCGAGTCATGGCCGCCTTTGCAGCAAGTCTCCGCAAGATCCGAGATATGGGGCCCGTCGACGCCAGGAGCGTACATCGCGAATTTGAAGATCGCCGTGGCCGCCTGAACGATCACGTCCGGCGGATGACCAAGCGACGCCAGCCGGCACAACAGAACGCATACGAGATGCAGGTCCAACTTCTTGGCCTTCCGGCCGGACGTCACGTTACGACTCGTTGGCGTGGGGAAGAACTCGAACGCCTCACGTCGGAAGTTGCGGAACGGATTCGCCTGCGCCTGATTGAGGCCGCTGGTTTCGAGAGACTTCTCCTCCGAACTGACCCCTCGCCGTGGACGGGGGCACAGTTGACTGATGGGCCGACTGTGGAGGACGCGGTGCGACGGGCTGAGCGCCTTGCTCGCGTCCGATGGCCCGCGCTCGAGTCGGTTTGGCGCGCAGTGGCGGACTCGTTGGGCTGGTCGGCGCCGCTGAGTTTTGATGACGCCACCGAGATGAAGCGGCTGCTCGACGATGTCTCTGAGACCCTTCAGCGGTTCGCACTTGGAATCTATGCGCTCGACCTGGATGAAGCGGTGCGAGCCCTCGAGCCGGCGAGGGCAAGCCGGTGGCGCGCGGCCCGAGCCTGGTGCAGCGACGGCATTTACCGTGTCTCCCGCAGGCGACTCCGCCGCTGCCGCCGGCCGAGACGGGCAGGATCCGCGATGCTCTTGGTCGAGGCCGAGTGTGCCGCGGATCAAAAGCGCCGTTGGCGAGCTCGAGCGGGGACACTGCCTCGCCCTCTCCCCGATCTGAAACCGCTACATATGGCCTACAGCGCGGTCCTTGACGACTTTACGGCGCTCGCTGGTTACCTTGGTCGACAGGACCTTGGGACGCTACCCTGCGCTCGCTTGGGTGAATTTCTAACTGGCCTCGCTGTCGACGACATCACGCCATATCGGCTGCCTGCCTTATGCGCGATCGAACGAGACCTCAGCGAACTCGGCGCGGGTCGGCTGGTCGAAGAGTTCCGCCAACGCCCGCGTGACGCAAACACGTGGGTGAGCGCCTTTGATGTGGCCTGGCTGACGTCATGTTACGAACGAGTTCGCCTCGAGGATCCAGCTCTCGCAGGATTCAAAGGCCAAGTGCACGACCGTTTCGTCGAAGACTTTGTCCGACTCGATCACGAGCGTCTTCGGCTGGCCGCGTTGCGTGTCAGCCGCGGACATGCGGAACGCGCCGTCGCAGTGATGAATGGGAACCCCGCGCAGGCTGCAATCGTAGAGAAGGAGGCGTTCAAGAAGACACGACACCTGCCACTCCGGCGGCTACTTTCCGAGGCGGCCGATGTCCTAACCGCGCTGCGTCCCTGCTGGATGGCAAGCCCTCTCGCGGTCAGCCAACTCATTCCGGCCGACCGTCGTTACTTCGATGTGGTCATATTCGACGAAGCGAGCCAGGTCCTTCCTGAAGATGCGGTCTGCTCTATTCTCCGAGCGGGGCAAGCGGTTGTCGCTGGCGATCCGCGGCAATTGCCCCCCACCCCGTTCTTCGCCGCTGGAGTCGACGAGGACGAGGAGAGCGAAGACATTTCGGCTCCCGTCGGTTTCGAGAGCGTTCTCGATCTCATGTCGGCCTTCGCCCAACCCCCCTGGACGCTGACATGGCATTACCGATCTCAGGACGAAGCACTGATCGCCTTCTCAAATGCCCTCGTGTACGACTGGCAACTGATCACCTTTCCAGGCTGCGGCGGGCCGCCGAGTGTTCGGCTCGAGTCTGTCCCAAGTCTGGCTGGTCGCGACGATCGCATGGACAGCGCCGCCCACGAGGTGACACGGGTCGTCGAGCTGATCCTCGATCACGCAGAGCACCACCCTAGCGAGAGTCTCGGGGTCATCGCCCTGGGGCTTCCGCATGCTCGTCGCGTGGAGGCTGCTTTAGAGGTGGCTCTGCACGACCGTCCCGACCTCGACGAGTTTTTCGCCGTCCCGGAGCGACCGACCGACCGGCGCTTCTTCCTCAAGAATCTGGAGCGCGTCCAAGGCGATGAAGCGGACGCCATCATTCTCACGACTGGAGTCGCACGGGACCGCGCCGGCCGAGTCGACCTCCGCCAGTTCGGCCCTCTGAACGGTGCTCATGGTATGCGCCGGCTCAACGTCGCCATCACCCGTGCGCGCCGCCGAATGACACTAGTCTCGTCCATCAGCCACCACGACCTCGACCCGACACGCTCGGCCGAAGGCGTCCAACTGTTGCGCCGGTACCTGGAGTATGCGGCGAATGAAGGAGCCCGCCTCACTAGTGAGCGTGCGACCGCCGTCGAAATGAACGCGTTCGAACACAACGTTCTTGAGGCCCTGCGATCGAAGCAGATTGAGGCTGAGCCGCAGTGGGGCGTGTCTGGCTATCGAATTGACCTTGCGGTGAAGCATCCACACCGGCCCGGCCGCTTTGTTATGGCCATCGAGTGCGATGGGGCTAGCTATCATTCCGCCCCAACGGCACGCGACCGTGACCGCCTCCGCCAACAGCACCTCGAGGCCCTGGGGTGGCGCTTCCATCGCATCTGGTCAACCGACTGGTTTCTTCGTCGGGACGAGGAACTCAGCCGAGCGTCGGACGCGTACACTCGCGCAGTCGAGTACGCGGACCGAATCGATGCCCGGCAGGGGCAGTCCGCAGAACCTGGTGCAGGGCCACCAATGCCGGCGAGTCTCTCTGCCGCTCCGCCAGTTACGCGTGGCCGGCGCCCCGAAATCCCGGCACGCTCCCTACGGCCAGACCATCTCGACCTGCTGGTGAGGTGGATTCAGTCGGACGGCAGACTGCGGACGGACGAGGACCTCACCCTTGAGGTCATCGAAGAACTGGGATATGAACGGCGTGGCAAACAGATTGAGCAGGGGATCCGCGCCGCGATAGCTCGCACGAAATCCCCACATCGTTGACAGTTGCGAAATCGGAAGCAGGGCAAGGATCGATGTCTTCGGTCGATCTACTGCCTCGGGCCGCAGCTACCTAACCCGCTTCAGCGCCTCATAGGCCGCGCCGCACCACCCGCCCGCGCGTCGTACTTCGTGAGCTGGAGGTCGAAGTCTTGGCGCTCCATGCCCACTCGATGTCGCCGAGGCCTGCCCACGTGTCGAGCCAACGGTGCAGGAGGACGAGCGGCCGGGCCAGCGGCTCAAGGCGCACGAAGCCGAGCGCGGCCATGAGGAGCGCCCGCCGGCGATCATCGGGAACCTGGTCATCACGGACCGGCATCAGTTCCATGTCGCCCGCAGCTCGACCCGCAGGAGATCCTCCGCGGCGTCGAGTTCGGTGACCCATCGCTCGAACGTGACGCCGCACGGGCACGCGACGGTCACGCGGTAGCCCGCGGTCCCGGGCTCGGTCGTATCACCGACGAGCTGGCGTGGGGCTGGTGGTCTCGGACGAAGATGGCGAGGTCGACGAGCATGGCGGTGGGCGGAGTATAGCTCCGGGGCTTCGGCAAGACCTGTCTTGCCCGCACTCGCTACAAACCCTAGAGTGCCCCCCGATGGGGGCAGGCCTCGAAGCGGAACTCCGCCGAATCCTCGAAGCGATCGTCGCCTCCGGCGCCGCTCGGAAGATCGTCGTGGCGGGCCCCGGCACCGGGAAGACGACACTCTTCCGGCGGCTGCTCGAGGCCCGCGAGGGGCCGCGGGATGGCCGCTTGGTGCTCACCTTCATCAACAATCTGAGGGCGGAGCTCGACGAGGCGCTCGGGGAGCTTGCACGAGTCTTCACCTTCCACGGCTACTGCCGCCGGCGTCTCCACCGTACGCCCGAGCTCCGCGCAGGCCTCACTGAAGGCTTCCGATACTACCCGCCCCTCCCATCACTTATCGAGTCCGACTGGGCCGTTACCCGGGGACGTCCGGCGCCCAAGTTCGTCGGCCTGATGCGGCGGCTCGAGCCCGGAGCCGCGACTGCGTTCTCGCTCGAACGCGGTGACTACTACGATGCCGTGAGCTTCGACGATTCGGTGTTCCGGGTTCAGCGTGCGCTCTCGGCGCATCCGGAGGAGATCGAGTCCTACGAAATCGTGCTTATCGACGAGTACCAGGACTTCAACGGTCTCGAGGCGGCACTGCTCGATCTCCTGGCGACCCGGAGCCCGATCGTGATCGCTGGAGACGACGACCAGGCCCTCTACAGCCTTCTCCGCAGCTCAAGCCCTGCATTCATCCGCGCGCAGTACGGCGGGGGCGCGTACGAGCGATTTGCGCTGCCCTTCTGTATGCGTTGCCCCGAGGCCATCGTGCGAGCGGTTGGCGACATCGTGGAGCGCGCACGCGCCCAAGGACTTCTCGGAGGCCGTATCGCTAAGCCTTACGAGCCGTATCCCCCGCGGAAGGGTCTGGACAGCGCCCGGTACCCGAGGATCCGGATTGTCCAAACGTCGGTGCAGAGCCTCAGGGCGAACTACTTCGGCCGTTACATCGCAGAGCAGATCGAAGCGATTCCTGCCGAAGAAATCGCCGAGGCGCACGAGGGGCAATGGCCGACTGTCTTGGTGATCGGTCCCGGTCAATACCTCCGCCAGGTGCGGTCTCATCTTGAGCTGAACGGTTATCAGTGCGAGGCGCCGGGCGAAGGCGAACCCATCGCGGTCCGGCGCGACGAGGGGCTCGCGATCCTTCGGGCCCAGCGAGATGCGAACCTCGGCTGGCGGATTCTCCTTGAGACAGACAACCCTCCATTTCAAGCCGAGGCGATCCGTGCCTCCGTCGCCGATCGCCGTCCCCTCGTTGAGGCCATCCCTCCTGGATACCGCGATCTGATTCTTGGCGAAGCCGAGGCCTACGAGGAGCCGCCCAAGACACAGACGCGGGCCGCCGAGGTCGATCCTGTCAGGGCGACGGTCAAGTTCGCCTCCTTCGAGGGATCAAAGGGGCTTTCCGCACAGCACGTCTTCGTCGTGGGGTTGCACGAAGGTGATCTGCCGAGGCGGGCCACAACCGTGGACGACCTCGAAGTCTGCAAGATGATCGTCGCGATCACGCGCACGCGAAAGCAATGCCATCTTCTGCACACGAGGAGGTGGGCCAATCAGGCAAAACGCCCTTCGCCGTTCTTTGCGTGGATTCGTCCGGAACGGCTCGAGTTCGTGAGGGTCACGAAGGAGTATTGGTAGAGGCGGTGCGGCGCTCGGGCTAGAGCTGGCGCTCGTCCTCCTCGTCGGGGACGAACGCCCATTTTCCCCGGACGAGCTCGCGCCTGATCGGGCGCCAGCCCCGCGCGGATCGCCTGATCGTAGGCCGCGACGGGTCACCTCCACAGCGTCGCGCTCGCGATGGAGCGGCTCGAGGTCGTGCTGACCCAAAGTACAAACGGCCGACCACGCACCGCCCTCGATGGTCCTCAGGAGACGATCACCCCCGAGGACACGCTACGCGAGGCCGGCGTCAGCAGCCGACGCCAGGCGCGCTACCAGCGGCGGCTGTCAAGCCTGCTGGCCGGTTCGCGTGGAGACGTCGTGATCACCGCGGATCGTGCGCAACTCTCTGTCGCTTTCCACCAGGTTGCCGACGGCCTGGTCGAGCTCGTCGCCACTGGCGTCGTCGAGTGACTGTGCCCGCAGCTCCGCGAGGCGAGTGGCGATCCGACGAGCGTCCAGCTTTCCGGGGCGAGTCGGACCTCTGGGCAAGCCATTCTGCGCACTGGAATCAGCCACTTCGTCTGGTACTCTCGTGGCGGTGAAAAGCCGGCGCCAGGTCGCTCCGACGGATGGCATAACATCGGGGCCCGTGACAGGCGAGCCCTTGGGCTCACCTCGGACCCGGACTCCGACACCTGGCCCCGAGCTCGATCTTCTCATGTCGGCTTTGGGCAGCTACGTGGCCCGCTGCGCATCGTCACCGCCGCTCATCTTTTACGAGCCGGAGCTCCCGACCGGGTTCCCGGACGCGGTCGCCGTGTTTTGCCACGCGCGCTTCTCCGACCCGAGACCGTCGCGCCAAAAGCTCGGAAACGACCATCTACGATTGCTCCATCACCTATACAGGGTTCGGCGCGGCTCGGCGATGGAGTTGGCCCTGGCGCTCGATCACACCGAACGACATGTTCGCCGGGTGCTGGACGACCTTGAACATGCGGATCTCGTCCGCCAGTATCGGGATCGCGCGGTTGCGAGGTCACTGGACAGCGTATTTGTTGCGACCCGGATCGTCACTGTGGAAGCCAAGATTCGCGACTGGCGAAAGGCACTGCGGCAGGCGATAGCAAATACATGGTTTGCGTCGCATAGCTACGTCCTGATGCCAGCGAATCGTCTCAGCCGCACGATCTTTCGGCAGGCGGCTCGGTTCGGGATCGGCGTGATGAGCTACGACGGCACCCGCGTGGCGGTGCGCTTGCGTGCTCGTCGGCTGGCCATCCCATCTTCCTATGGTTCTTGGCTGGTAAACGAGTGGGCGGTGCGACGGACAAGCCACGCTCACTGATGTTGGACTTCGCCGCGGTTCGGGCTGCATTTTCCGAATTGACGGCGCTCACTCCATTGGTTCAGAGCGGGCAGCGAGACGTGTTTCGTGGACAGCGCGCCAATGAAGAGATCGTCCTTAAACTCGTGCGTGTCGCGTCGCCGGAAGTAGAGGCAAGAATCGGGCGAGAGATAGCTGCCGTCGCCAAGCTCGGCTGCAGCTACGTCCCTCGCATCCATGACTATGGCCGCCGGCGAGTGGGTCAACAGGACCTCTCGTTCATCGTCGAGCAGTACACCCCAGGTGAAACATATCGGGAGTGCCTACGGCGGCAGCCAGTCCAGCCCCTTTCGGATGTCCTGCGCTTGGCAGATGCGTTGCTCAATGCGTGCTGCGACTTCGAAGCCGCAGGGCTTGTTCATCGCGATATCAAGCCTGAAAATCTCATCATCGGATCCGCCGGGCAGATTTGGATCATCGATTTCGGGATAGTGCGCATGCTTGGACTCGAGTCGATCACGCCGACCGGGCGACCCGCGGGCAGTTTTACACCCGGGTACGGTGCCCCTGAGCAAATGCGAAATCTGAAGCCGAAGATCGATGCGCGCGCCGACTTATTTTCGGTAGGAATCGTACTGTACGAGTCCCTGGTCGGCACGAATCCCTACCTGGCCGGGGCGTCGGACCAACTGGAAGTGATGAGGCGCGTCGACGGTCAGGATCTTCGACCGCTCGTCATTGCAGGAGATCCGACCGGAGAGTTGTCGGGGTTCATCGCAGCTCTAGTCTCTAGGTTTCCCAGCCGTCGACCGCAGACGGCGGGCGAAGCCCGGCAATGGTTCGAGGAACTCCGACCAAGACTCACGCCACCATAGGTGGCCACAGGAGGACAGGGTGCAGCTGTATCTGCAATTCGGATTCGGCATGATGGATCACACCTCAAAGCTTCTCGAGGCGTGGGGTGGAGGCGGGGTGATCCTCAGCCCGAGAGACCTTGAGGAAACACAACTGCGACGTGTTGCTGCACAAGCGAGCAAGCTTGGAGCTGAGCCCCTGCTCGATCCGCAGTGCTATATGCGTGACGCTGATCACGAGCGGCTCACGAAACACGGATATTTCCAGACCTACCAATCTTCCTCCACCGCTAATCTGCTCAGCGGATCGGGCGCCAGAGATGTCATCGCAAGACTTCGCGACCTGAGCCGATCTATTGGAGCGACTCGTCATATCCTGCCTGGCCTCCTGGCCAGATCAGTGGACGAGGCCTGGTTCCTCATCCACGAGCAGTTCATTGACGCTGCTACCCAAGCATTCGGTGGTGAGCAACTAATCGCAACCATCGCGCTTTCCGACGAAGCGGTCCGTAACGAAGGCCAAGTCGAGGCTGTCATCGAACGAGTCGCAGAATGGCCTGTCGCTGGCTTCTATGTTGTCGGGGAAGCGCCGAGCGCATACCTTGTCGAAGACCCGGTCTGGCTCGCAAACATGCTGATTCTCGCGTCGGGATTGAAGCTTCTGAGGAAGAGCGTCATCGTCGGGTACGCAAACCATCAGATGCTCTGCTTGGCGGCCTGTAACATTGACCTCATCGCCGCCGGCACGTGGCTGAACGTGCGCGCCTTCCCGACCGCGAAGTTCTACGCTTCCGAGGAAGATGAGGTGTCGCGACGGACAACCTGGTACTACTGCCCCCAGGTCCTTTCGGAGTATAAGTTGCTGTTCCTCGACATCGCCCTTCGGCAGGGGATCCTCGATCAGATGCGACCGGATCGGGCGCTTGGATCGATCTACGCCGACCCGCTGTTTGCGGGCGCACAGCCGAGCACTGTTGGATGGGGCGAGCAGGGAGCCTTTCGACACTACCTCACATGTCTCCGCGCTCAGTGCCAGCGCGCAACGGCACCGAGCTTCGCCGACGCCATGACGATGCAACGCCAACTCTTGGATTTGGCCGAGACCCGACTACGCGCGCTGCGTTCCCGTGGGGTATTCGGCAACGATCGAGATTTTTCACAGGTCCTGGACACCAACCGTAGCGCGTTGATTGTCTTCGATCAGGCACGAGGCGCGCGCCTCCGCCGGGAATGGTAGAACCGCTGATCTCTGACTTGAGTTAGAGCCGCCGTCGCCCCGGCCTAGGGTCTGCAGCCCGAAAAGCCGATCCTGACGGCCTGGCCGGGACGTTCCTTCAGGGCTCCTACAGGAGGAGCGTTGCCTCGTCAGAGCCGGCGCCCGCCGGTCGGCATCACTCGATTCAACTACTGGCATCTTGAGATCTGCCAGCCACGCGACGAACAGACCCTAATGTTCCGTCGTCATTTCTCGTCCCAGGCCGATGAAGGTGAGACGCATCTGGCCGAACGGTTCGTGCGGCATCTGCACGGTCCGTGCGGTGAGCCTTCGTGCCGGCTGGATCGAAAGCTTGCGCGGTCCCCTCGTCGGTCGGTCGAGCTCGCGTTGTCCGGCTACATCGAAGATTCCCGGGAATGGTCTCGGAATAAGCTGGCTCAGCAGGCGCTGAAGTCCTTGGCGCCCGCCCGGCGAGCCACCATGCGCGAGTTCGCGACAAAGCAGCACGACCAATGGCGGCAGGACCTGGACACGATCATCGGCCGCATCCGAGAAGACCTCGAGCAGTTCGAGCAGATGATTCCCAAGGGGCCCGGGTCAGCCGTCAAGATGTTGGTCGAGACGGGCTACTCCGCGAAGCGCAAGATCTGGCAGGAGTACGCGACCCAGGCGCTGGCGCTGTTCGGCCGCGGGCCGACGACTCTTGCGATCACGATCGGCGCTGCTGAGCGCGCGACCGCCGGCCGACTGCGAGCCCGTCTGGATCTGCGTAACCTTTCCGCCGAAGAACAGGCGTACGTTGTTCACTGGTTTCGTCACGCCGCCAGAAATCTGATCCGCTACCGGAATGGCGATCTGGCGCTTCCATTCGAGCATCCGTCATGTGCTGACACTTGTCGCGATACGGTGAGGCCAGCCCTCCGGAGCTGACTCCCAGCGGTCTGGCGGGCATTGCTCCGACCGCCCCACTGACGCCTTTCGCCGCTTAGGACGCGGTATTTCGCGTCACTGCGTGTCGAACTGAAGTGCCTGCGCAGCATTCGCCAATCTGCTTTCATTGAACCATGCGGATGAACGAGATCCTCGAGCTTCTCGAATGCGCCGACGTCGGCCGCGTGCTCGACCTGACGTCTGATCGAGTCCGCGGCTTGGTCCTGGAAGGACGGCTGCCGCTTGCTGCGGTGACACCTCGAGGCGTCCGGTTGTTCAGACGAGAAGACGTCGAAGGTTACCTCGTGATCGTCCAGCGGGAACGCGCCGCGCGGAGTGCGACCAAGAGAGCTCGCGCGGATTTGATGACGGAGTAGGAACGCCCTGGGTCCGGCCAGCAACCGAACCCAGGGCCACAACCGAAAGGAGCGAAGGCCTGATGGGCACGATACCACACAAGCCGCAGCGCCAGCGTCGGCACCCTCTTCGCAGAACGCCGTTCTTTTTGCGGCCTGTCACCGTTCCGACGCGCCACGCGAGGCCAAACGCTGGCGCGGGGGTCGGCGCTTTTAGACGCGGTCGACGGGTCGCATGAGCAACGGTGCGATGCCGTTCGGCAGGCACCGCGGCACTCTGCTCAGCGAGCTGCCCAGCGGATATGTCGATTGGCTCGGCACCAAGCTCGCGGAGTGGCGCGAGCCGTTCCGATCCGCGCTCGTAACCGAGCTTGCACGACGCACGAAGACGACGCCGGCCAGCCCCGCGAACGGAGCGACGACCGCTCCCGCGCGGCGGGGTCCGACGCGGCGCGCCGAGGCTGAGCTGCCAGCTCCAACCGTGTGCGCTGTCTGCGGGCTCGCCGCGACGACGCAACGGCCACTCATGCACCGGAGCTGTGCCGGCGACGAGGTGCCCTTCTGATTTCCGCCTGGCTTCCCCTCGCGGTCGACGCGATCCCCGCCGAGCTGCTTGCGCTCGGCTGGGTACTTTGGCGCGCTGAATCACGCGGCGAGGGCAAGCCAACGAAGGTGCCGTATTGCGTCGCCGATCCGAAACGGAAGGCGTCAAGTACGGATCCGTCCACGTGGGCGACGTTTGACGACGCGCGCGAGGCGAGCACCGCCTTAGCCGGCGTCGCCGGCATCGGTGTAGTGCTGACCTCGGCGGCGAGGATCTCGTGCATCGATCTGGACCGCGTTCTGAGTGGAGGCGAGCTCGACGTGCGGGCCAAGACGATTGTGGAGCGCTGCGACTCATGGACCGAAGTCTCGCCCAGCGGCACGGGGCTGCACGTCTTCGTGCGCGGCATCGTGCCCACAGCGATCAAGGGGGACCAGATCGAGATCTACTCGACCGACCGCTACATTGCGGTTACCGGCCACCGCTGGCCGGGAACACCTCCCGACGTGCGAGACGCCCAGCGCTACCTCGACGCGCTCTACGCGACGGCGCACCAGGACAACCCCCAGCGCCGACCGTACATGGGGCCGAAGACTCCGCCACCAGACGATCTCGCCGGCGCCGTGCTGGCGCGGCTTGAGACCTGGGGCGTTCCCGTCGCGCGGCTCAAGCGATGGTCAAACGGCTTTCTTGTCGAGCTCGTCGCCTGTCCCTGGGCCCCCGAACACACGACGGGCCCAGCCGGCGCGGCCGTGATCATTCACGCGTCGGGCGCCTTCGACTTCACCTGCCTGCACGCGCACTGCGGCCGCCGTGATTGGCGGGACTTCCGCGCGGTCATGGAGCGGAGAGCATGAGCCCGCTCGATCTCGAGGCCGCGGCGACGCTCACGACCAATGGGCACGAGCCCCTGAGCGAGTATCTTCAGCCGATCGCGACGTTCCTCGCCGAAGAGGATCCTCCAGTCAACTGGATCTTCCCCGACTTCTTGCCGTGCGGCGTGATCATGCTGAAGCACGGAGATCCCCGCGCGCGCAAGAGCCTGGCCGCCTTCGAGCTCGCCATCGCGGCCGCGACAGGTTCCGCACCGTTCGGACTCGCCAGGTTCAAGCCCGCAGCTCCGGTGCCGGTGGTCTACGTCCAGGAGGAGGATCCTCGATCCCTCACACGCCCACGAGTCCGCGCACTGGTGCGGGAACGTTGTGGCGACTCCCCCCCGCCAATCCTTCACGTGGCCGTCCGCCGCGGCGTCAGCCTGGACGATCCACTCTGGGTCGAACGGCTGATCGCCGATGCGACGCGGCTCGGAGCGAAGCTGCTGATCCTGGACGCCGCGCGGCGCCTCTCGGCGCTGACCGATGAGGGCCCAGCGAAGGTGCGCGAGCTGACTGCCGTGCTGCGGTCGATCGTCACCAGGGCCGAAGTCTCGATCGTGATCGTGCACCACGATGTCAAACCGTCGCGTAGCGGCGAGCAGGATGCCCGCCGTCGGAGCCAGCGCGCGAGCGGAGGCGACTGGTTCGCTGCGGCTGAGTGCCCGGTCCATGTCGAGCGCCTCAACGACCGTGAGTCCCTGGTGTTCCCACAGGACTACAAGTTCGCGGACGACCCGGCGCCCTTCACCTTCCGATGCGAAATCCGAGACCGTCTCATCGTTCGCCTGGTCGGTGTCGACACCTCGACGCAGGATGCCGAGCACGTCGGCGTCCGCGGCCGGCTCCGGGACTGGCTGAAAGCGAATGGCCCGGCCACGAAGACGGCCATGAAGAAGGCCGGGCTCGGTCGGTGGGAGACGATCGAGGCTGCGCTTGAGTACTTGCAGAAGGCCGGCGAGGTCGATTCCAGCCCAGGACGCACAGCCAAATCCAAGCTCTACTTCGTCGTCGGGCAACCGTCCCCAGCTTCCGGGGACGATTCGACGGGGGCGTGAGGTGATTGGCTTGAGAAATCACACGCATCAAACCGTCCCCAGGCCTCGGGGACGATTCGGGACTGAGGAACCGTCCCTCCGTCCCCACCGTAAGGGGGACGGTTCACGGGGACGATTCGCTGACCGAGAGTCCAGACGCCTAGCAGCATACCCGCGCACGCGAACGTGTAGACACACCGGGGTCGAGGAGCACCACGCGGTGTGTTCTAACATAGCGAGTCGTGGCGTCCCTCAGCACTCGCCAGGCGCAACGTCTCGGCCAGCTCGGCGGGCTCGCCAGCGCACGGGCCTGCAGTCGCATGGGCAACAGCGAATGGGGGCGCGCGTTCAGCAGGCGTCGGTGGCGGCAATGGCAGATCAAGGGCGGCACGATGCTGTGGCGCCACTACCCCACGCTGGCCCTCAGGTGGCTCGAGAACGCACGCCGGACGAAGGAGAATCGTCGACGCGAGGCGCTCGGGCTGCCGCTCCTGGCCTTGATCCCAGTGACGCCCGTCGATTCGCCAGCGGCGAACCGCATGCGCGAACTGCGATCGATTCGCCGAAGGCGCGCCGAGTATGAGCGCCACGGTGCTCAGCCGCCTCGAGGGTTCGCGATCAACTGACCGTTCCAACCGGAGCGCATTTGCTGCGCTTCGCGACCGACAGTCGTGATGGACCTCGACGAGCTCCGCACGGTCGCGAACGAAGAGCTCGATCGAG
>Ga0207684_10001030_pt1 | contig 31256 bp, 36 predicted proteins | sample KBSK5501metaG_FD_184342 | JGI IMG/M metagenome (GOLD analysis project Ga0207684, IMG submission 184342) | Corn, switchgrass and miscanthus rhizosphere microbial communities from Kellogg Biological Station, Michigan, USA - KBS K5-50-1 metaG... | ecosystem: Host-associated > Plants > Roots >... | reverse complement strand
GGTCGACGGCTCGGCGCCGGTCGATAGCTCATCGCACGCGGCCGAGCCTGTCGATGCCGCGCTCGCCGAGCGTGCCGCGGAGCTACTCGCGCTGCCGGAGCTCGCCTCCTGGTTCCTCGATCCCGAGGCCGTGCAGTCCGATGCGCTGGCGCGGCTCGAGGCGCGGGAGAGCCGGCTGGTCGTGTCCGACCAGATCAAGGCGGAGCGCGAGGCGGCCATCGTCACGCGCACCGTCGAGCGCGAGCTTGGACCCGACGCGCGTCGGCGCTGGGCGCGACGGCTCGACGAGATGGCCTTCGTCTTCGGTGCCACCGGGCGGCCGGAGCCGGCGGGCATCGCGCGCGCGGCCGCCGCCGCGCTCGCCGACGAGACGCGCGACGTCGCGCGCCAGCCGTTCGCCACCGGTCTGGCGCGGCGCGCGCTCGACATCGCCGGCGAGGTGGCCGCCGGACGGCTCCGCGCCGCCGACGTGAGCCGCAAGCCCTGATCACCGACGTGCCCGGCGTGCGCGTCGGGCATGCCACCGACGCGGCCGGGCTCACGGGTGTGAGCGTCGTGCTCTGCGATCGGCCCGCCGTCGCCGGCGTCGAGCTGCGCGGCGGCGCCAACGACGTGCTCGGCCTCGACTACCTCGACGCCCGCCACCTCGTGCCGACCGTGCAGGGCGTCGTCCTCGGCGGCGGCAGCCGGTTCGGTGGCGAGGCCGTGTGGGGCGTGATGCGCTGGCTCGAAGAGCACGGCGCCGGCTTCGCGGTAGGAACGACGGTGGTGCCGCACGTGCCCGCCGCGTTCCTCTTCGACCTCGGTGTCGGCGATCCGACGGCTCGGCCGACGCGCGAGATGGGCTACGCGGCCGCGGCCGCCGCCGCGCCCGGCGCGGTCGCGGAGGGCAGCGTCGGCGCCGGCACGGGCGCGTCGGTCGGCAAGCTCTTCGGCGTGCCGCGCGCGATGCGCGGGGGCGTCGGCACGGCCAGCGCGCGCGTCGACGATGTGGTCGTCGGTGCGCTGGTGGCGGTGAACGCCGTCGGCGACGTGCGCGATCCGGAAACCGGCGCGCTCATCGCCGGCACGCGCGACGCGTCCAACGGCCGACGCCTCGTCGACACGGCGCGCGCCCTCCGCGAGGGCGACGCGCTCGGACGCTTCGGCGGCCCCGGCCACACCACCATCGGCGTCGTCGCCACGAACGCCAGACTCGCGAAGCCCGAGGCGGCGAAGCTCGCCGCGCTGGGCCTCGTCGGATTCGCCCGCGCGCTGTCGCCGCCGCACACCGCGTTCGACGGCGACACGCTGTTCGCGCTCTCCGTCGGCGACGTCGGCGCCGACCTCACGCGGCTGGGGCTCGCCGCCGCCGACGTGGTCGCGCGCGCGATTGCACGCGGCGTGCGCGCGGCGACGTCGCTGCCCGGCTTGCCGGCCGCTCGAGATCTCTAATTGAGATGGCGCCCGGCGACGGCGAGCCCGGCGTCGCGCGGCGCTCGCCCGACTCCCGCGCTTAGTGCGCCCGCATCCGGCGCCGCAGTGCGCGACCTACGGTCCCCGACAGAACGCCCGTCGCCACAAGCATGATCGACGCGGGCTCCGGAATGGCCCGCGGTTCGCCGTAGAGGAAGTCGTCCATGACAACGCCGTCTCGAGAAATGCCGTTCTGATCGGTGATCCCGGCGCCGAGCGCGATGTTCCCGTTGGTGATCCTCACTCGCCCCACTTGCTCGCCCGCATCGAAGGATACGCCGAGGAACGAGAACGTCTCGCTTCCGACGGTCCCGGGTACGAAGAACGTGCCGAGCGACGCGTTGCCGGCGGTGAAATATTGGATCGACGTCGCGTTCGAGAGGTCGACGTCCGTGAACACGGCACCGAATCCGCTGACGGTGGCCGGTGTGTTCGTTCCTGGCACGAAAAACAACACATCGACGACATTGCTCCCCAGCGCCGTGAACAATCGCTGCGGACTGAAGGCTGCGAACGTCGAGGTGTAACTAGGATCGATGTTCCCGAAGTCGATGGGAGCAACACCGGCATTGGCACTCACCTGGAATCCCGTCCCGGGCGTCGCGAACACGGCGCCCCGCGGCGAGTTCACGTTGAAGAAGTCGGCTGGAAAATTATTGGGGGCGGAGACGGCGTCGGGAACCCCGTCCCAATTGATTTCCCGGCGGACGCCGCCGAAGGACCCATTGGCGCCCGCGACCGTGCCGCCTCCGAGATCGACGCGAAACGCATCGCGGGCGGGCGTAATCGCGGCCGCGGACGTTCCCGAGGCGGAGTCGACGACCGGAGCGCCCCACGCGGGTGGGTTAAAGAGCAGGGCAACGAGGATTGGAAGGACCGCGATGCTCTTCTTCATGTGTGCCTCCACAGAGTCAGAGCCCTTACGCCGGTCTGTCAGGAGAGCTTACAATTTACGGTTTTCGCCCATTGATCGCCGGGGACGCTGCAACGTCTACGCCTGCAGCGCCATGCCTTCAGTGACTATGACTTGTCGGCGCGCCCCGGCCATCGCGCGCCGGATGTGTAAGGCATTCCGACATCGCGATGCTCCTCGGATATTGCGTCAGGCGCGGGTAACGTGCGCGGAGACGGCGAGCCACCGTCCGTTGCGCCGCGCCCACACGTCCGTGTACCGTCCGCCGCCGGGACGGCCGTCAGGCAGCCGGTACGTGGTGCGCGCGTGGATGATCGCGAAGTCGCCCATCAGTCGGATGTTGACGTCCTGCACCTCGAGATTCGAGATCTTCACGGGCAGCGCCGTCTGCGCGAGAAAGGCCTTGCGGTCCACGAGCGAGCCATCGGGGTTGCTGCAGAGGAAATCCTCCGCGAGGATCTCGTCGAAGCGCCGCACGTCGGACGTCTGGACCGAGCGGATGTAGTCGCGGTTGAGCTCGACGAGGGTGTCGTGATCGTTCATACCGTTCCTCCTTGCGCCTGAGGATGCTCTGTCGGACTCTATCTGGCAATTCTTCCGGGCGTCATCGGAGGTTTACCTGAGAGGTAAATCGCAGACGGACGGTTTCGGGCGCCTGCTGCGGCAGTGGCGTCAGACACGCGGGATGAATCAGCTCGCGCTGGCCGCCGACGCCGAGATGTCCATCCGTCACCTGAGCTTTCTCGAAACCGGCCGCGCGCGACCGAGCCGGGCAATGGTCGAGCGTCTCGGCGCCGTGCTCGACGTTCCGCTCGGCGATCGCAATCTTATGTTGCTCGCGGCCGGCTACGCGCCGCTGTACGGCGCGCGCGAGCTCGACGCGCCCGAGCTCGAGCCCGTGCGGCGTGCGTTGCAGTTCATCCTGCGTCAGCAAGAGCCCTATCCCGCCCTCGTCATCGACGCGCTGTGGAACGTCGTCATGCGCAACGCGGCCGCCGAGCGGATCTTCCGCCCACTCCGCGGAGCGACGAAGCTCAGCCGGGAGCACGCCGCCAACGCCCTGCATTCGACGTTTCACCCCGACGGGCTGCGTCGCTTCATCGTGAACTGGGAGGAGTTCGCCGGCGGGCTCATCCAGTCGATCCATCGCGACGCCGCCACGAGCGCCGCCGCGGCCCGGCTGCGCGACGAGCTGCTCGCGTACCCGGGCGTGCCGTCACGCTGGCGGATGCCCGAGCTGCGGGCGAGCGCGCCGCCGTTGCTGACGATGCGGCTGCACAAGGACGACCTCACGCTCGCGTTCTTCACCACGATGACGACCCTGGCCAATCCTCAAGACCTGACGCTCGCGCAGCTCAGGATCGAGTGCTTCCACCCGGCGGACACGCACACGGAAGCGGTCGCCTCCAGACTCGCGGCGGCCGAGGCGGCCGTCGTGGAACGCGATTCGTCTCAGTCCGCGGCGGGTGGCCTCAGCTCGTCGCGCGCGTCGGCGAGCCCCTCGGCGGTGCGTCGCACCTCGTCCAACCGGTCGGCGCGCCACGTGAAGCGCGGCTCGGTGGTGTAGCCGCTCCACATGTCCATGTAGTCCGGGTGGCGCAGCCCGAGTGCCCATTCCGAGACGCGAGTCGGGTTGGCGAAATCCGCCATGACCGCGACCTCGTTGTGCACGGTGCCGACCGTGCCGTCGAGCCATTTCTGGATCGCGCGCGGCTTGGGCCCGTGCGGCAACCCGACCGGGTGCAGCGTCACCATGCCGGGACCGACGGCGCCGGCACCGCTGAAGAAGTCACCGAAGTGGTAGCCGAGCGTCTCGAGATAATCGAGGTTGCGGTGGAAGAACGGCAGCCACATCCCTTCCTTCTCCACCGAGCGGACGGTGAACACGCAGAGATAGCAGCCCGGCAGCGTGAAGACGGTGTGGCCCGACGGCGGCACGTGCGAGCGATCGGCCACCAGCGGGCGCACGTCCTCGACGGCGAAACGGTACGGCAAGTAGTCGCCACGCCAACCGACGACGTCGAAGGGGTGCGTCGGATGCACGCGGCGCGTATAGACGTCGCCGACCTTGGCCACGATCTCGAAGCGCCCCGCCTCGTTGCGCGTGTCGAGCGAGCGCGGATAGCGATAGTCGCTGGCGCTGTGCGTGATGAAGCGTCCGGTGCTCGGCGACTCCGCCTTCTCGGGATCGCCCGCAAACGATTCGTACATCCAGTAGTACTGGCGACCGGCCCCCAGCTCGAAGCGGTGCGTGATGCCCTTGGGGACGATGAGGAAATCCCCGGCGCGGTACTCGATCGGGCCGAACGTCGTCTCGAGCGTGCCGCGGCCGTCGTGGACGAAGTAGACCATCGTCGCCGAGTGGTGCTCGAAGAAGTAGTCCATCGAGGTGGCCGGCGCCGTCACGTTCATGGCGGCGGTGGCGTTGGCGACGATCCGTGCCATGCCGCGATAGACGTCGCGCGCCGGCTCCGCGGGCGCGACGTTCAGCAGCAGATGCGTGCCGCCGATGGGCCGCAGCGGCGACTCCCAGGCCGGTGCCCATCGATCGAGCGGGCGCGTCTCGCCGGGCAGCCAGTTGGTCGGCGGATAGAGATGATACGTGTGGGCCACCTTGCCGGAAAATCCACCACGGCCGTGTTCCTGCTCGTAGACGTGGCGCAGGAGTGGGCCGGCGTGCGGGGCGCGCGGCACGATCCCGACCTCGGGGAGGCCTCGGAAATACTCGTACTTGTCCACGACCCACCTCCTGGTGGGCGATTGTACGCCCGCGCGAGCGGACGGCCCGCGGAACCGATTTTCGCGAACCTGCGTTATGATCGTGACCCCATGGGCGACGTCATCCCGTTTCCGAAGCGCTTCGTCGACAGCGGCGACCGGTCGGCGCTCGTCGAGGTCCACCGATGCGATCAGCGCGAGGCGCTGGTCGTGAAAGGGCTCTTCGAGAGCGAGGGGATTCCCGTGCTCGTGCGCTCGCGCCTGCCGAACTCGGTCTATCCGTTCACGGTGGGCGCGCAGGGCGAGGTGATCCTGCTCGTGCCCCGGGCGGATGCCGATCGCAGCCGCCGCCTGCTCGCGCCCTAGCCGCCCCCCAGCCCTCAGTCGGTTGCGTCGCGAAGTTTCTGATCTGCTACGATGAAATTCGTGGACGATCCGACGCCAGTCGTCCCTCACGATTCCGATACCGCGATTCTGGTGATCGACGATCGCCCCGCCAACCGGGCGCTCATTCGCAAGCTCTTCAGCGGTCGGTACCGCGTCCTCGAAGCCCACGACGGCGAGGCGGGGCTGGCGGTCGCTCGTGACGTACGGCCCGACTGCATCCTTCTCGACGTGTCGATGCCCGGCCTCAGCGGCTTCGAGGTCCTCGAGCGGCTCGCCGCCGATCCGCGGACGTGCGAGATTCCGGTCATCATCCTCACGGCCACGCCAGAGACGCTCGCCGACATGGACCGCGCGCTGCGATCGGGGGCGGTCGATTACATCACCAAGCCGATCGACGCGTCACGCGTCATCGTCCGGGTCCGAGGCGCCATCGAGCGCAGTCGGCTGCTGAGAGAAGCGCACACGCTCCGAGCGAACTTCACGTCGATGCTCGTCCATGACCTGCGCGCGCCGCTCACGGTGATCGGCGGCTACGCCGATCTCATGACGAACCACCTCGCCCTGCACCCGGACGCGAAGCTCCAGCGCTATGCGGGTGCCATCGACAGCTCCGTGAAACGGATGCTGGCGCTGATCCGTCAGATTCTGGACTTGTCGAAGGTCGATATGGGCAAGCTGACGATCGAGCGTTCGCCCGTCGATGTCTCCCGCCTGGCCACCGACGTCGTCGACGCCTTTCAGCCCGCGGTGCGGCGGCGGGGCATCCAGCTGTACGTTCGCGGCGCCGACGTGGCGCACACCGTGCTTGGCGACATCGCGCGCCTCGAGCAGGTGCTGATGAATTTGTTGACGAACGCACTCAAGTTCGCGCCCGCGGCCGGCACCATCGGCGTCGAGCTCTGCGACGAGGGGAGCGACGTGACCGTGCGTGTCCGCGACAACGGGCCCGGCGTGCCGCGGGACGAGCGCCCACTCCTCTTCGAGCCGTTCAGTCAGGCCTCCGCGGGCCGCAAGGCGACGGGGGCTGGACTCGGCCTCATGATGTGCGCCCGTCTCGTCGAGGCGCACGGCGGCCGAATCTGGCTGGACGAAACCGCCGAGGGCTGCTGCGTGGCGTTCAGCCTGCCCGTCCGCGACCTCGATCGACGCCGCGAAGCGCTCGTGTCCTAGCGGGCCGTCTCGCCGACGAGCGCCTCCAGCGCCTGGAGGACGGCGTCGAGCGCGCGCGCGTCGAGTGTGTCGGCCGCGTCGCGCGCCGTGTGATAGGTGTCGAAGGGCACGGGACGCCGCTTCACCGCCCGCAGCGCGCTCGTCATCGGGCTGAACACGAACGCGCGCAGCGCGTCCGCGTCCGCGGCGGGGGCGACGGTGAGACCGTAGGCGGGCACGCCGGCGGCGGCGAACGCGCGGTGATCGCTGCCGAACACGGGGATGCGGCCGACGACGTGATACGTCTCGTCGGCGCGGCGACCGACGCTCTCCAGCGCGCCCCGCATGGTGCGCAGAAACGGCGTCTCCGTGTCCGCGTCCCAGATGGCGAGCGTGTCACCCCGGCCGCACAGCTCGAGGCTCAGCACGCCCGCGACTCCATCGAGCGATGCGTCGCGGACATAGGCGCGCGCGCCGAGGTAGCCGAGCTCCTCGCAGGCGGGAAATAGCAGCCGCACGCGCAGCCGCGCCGGCGGGGCGGTGGCCAGCCGCTCGAGCAGCGTCAACAAGATCCCGACGGAGGCGGCGTTGTCGTTCGCGCCAGGGCTGCCGGGCACGGCGTCGTGATGGGCGATGAGCACGAGCGTGCGATGACCGCTGCCGACGTCGACGATGTAGTTGTCGCCCCGGCCCTCGAACGTCGCGAACCGGTGCCGCGTGAACGGCACGCCGCGCGCGCCGAGCCACGTCGCGACGGCGGCTTCGCGGGTCGCGTTGTCGCGCGCGGTCAGCAGGCGCGCCAGCGCGAGCGGCGTGCGAGGTCCGCCGAGCACCTCGGCCAGCGGGGCGGGGGTCTCGGTGTGCGCGGGCGCCTTGCCCCTGAGCACGCGGCTCATCGCACGATTCGCCCGCCCCCGCAGGAAGAAGCCGACGTCACGCAGCGACATCATTGGATCCCGAGCAGGCGGCACGCATTCTCGGAGCCGCGCCGCGCGAATTCCTCGAGCGGCTCGCCGCGCAGCTCCGCCACGCGGCCCGCCGTGAGGGCGAGATAGGCCGGCTCGTTACGCTTGCCGCGGTAGCCCTGGGGCGGCAGGAAGGGACAGTCGGTCTCCACGACGAGGCGATCGGCCGGCACGAAGCGCGCGACCTCCGGCAGGGCGCGGGCGTTCGGATACGTGACCGGTCCCGCCAGCGAGACCAGCAGGCCGAGGTCGAGACAGCGACGCGCGACGGCCACGTCGCCCGAGAAGCAGTGCATGATGCCGCCCACCTCGCCGGCGCGCTCCTCGCCGAGGATCGCGAGCACCTCCGCGTGCGCCTCGCGACAGTGGACGATCACGGGCTTGCGCGCGCGACGCGCGACGCCGATCAGATGCCGGAAGACCCGCTCCTGCGCGTCACGCGGCGAAAGGTTGCGGAAGAAGTCCAGGCCGATCTCGCCGACGGCGACCACGCGTGACTCACCGACCAGGCGTTCGATCTCCGACAGCACCGTCTCGTCGGCCTCCGCGGCATCGTGCGGATGGACGCCGACGGCCGCCCACACGTCCGGCTCGACGCGGGCCAGCGCGATCGCGGCGCGGGACGTCGGCACCTCGGTGCCGATCGTCAGCATGCGTGTCACTCCGGCCTGGCGGGCGCGCGCCATCACCTCCGCGCGATCCGCGTCGAAGTCGGGAAAGTGCAGGTGCGCGTGGGTGTCGAACAGCTCGAGGCTCACGAGACGACGCGGAACCGCATCCGCCCGATGAGCTGCCCCGCCGCCGTCGTCACGTCCACCGTCCACCGGCCGCGCGGATCGGCGGGAAAGCTCGTCTTCCGTGAAAACGTCCGGTAGCCCTCGCGCCGGCCGCCCTCCACGGGCGTGAGGCGGATGACGTTGATGATCTGCCCTTCGAGGCGCCAGACGTGGTCCACCGGCTGCTTGAGTCCGGCCGGCGCGTAGATCGCCGTGTACGCGATCAAGCCGTTCTGGAGCAGCGCCGCGGCGGGGATTGGCGACGGCGGCTCCAGCGAGTCGACGGTGCCGACGTTCCAGCCCAGCCGCGACTCGGCGAGGAAGAGCGGGGCCGGCGGGATCGCCGCGCGGCCGGCGAGCGCGGCGCTCGCGGCGAGCATGCCGATCAACGCCGTGACCACGAGGCCTCGCATCCACGGCCATGCGCGCGCCCGACACACCGCCGGCGTCAGCGCGACCACCGCGATCCAGGCGGCGATACCGAGCGCCGCTACCGGCGGCACGCCGATCAGCGGCAGGGCCAAGTTCAGCGCGCCGAAGAGCGAGACGAGGAAGAAGACGTAACCGGCCCAGGGCCGTGGATGCACGACGACCTGGTACCACGGATCGAACGTCGCGAGCAGCGCGAGCACGACGAGGGCGAGGAAGGAGACGACGTTCACCGATGTCAGCGTGGTGGCCGCCCAGTACGCGGGCAGCAGGAAGAGGAGCACGCCGTGGTAGAGCGACTGCACGGCGTACTCGGTCGCCGTGAGCACCAAGCGATGCGTGCGGCGCTCGGAGGCGGCCAGCGTGTCGCGCGCCTGGACCAGGATGGCCACGAGCAGCCACAGCAACAAAAGGTAGCCGACGATGAGGCCGACGTGGGGCAGACCGCGGCGGAAAACGAAGAGTGTGAGCAGGCCACCAACGAACGAGGCGATCGAGATGCCCCAGCGCCGCACGAACTCCAGCGCGCGGGGCCGCGCGATGACGACGCTCACCCGGGCGGCCCGAGGCGAGCGATGATGGCCCGCGCGACATCGTCCTGCCGCAGCGCCCGCACGCAGTCGAGGACGTCGGCGGGCGCCGAGGTGGCGCGCAGATGCGCGCCGACGAGATCGAGCGCGCTGGCACGCACGTCGCCCTCGAGCGCACAGATCTCGCGCAGCACGCGCGCGATGGAGGGGTCACGGCCCGCGACCTCGAGGATCGTGCGCACGTACTCGTCCCTGGCCATCACTTCACCTTCGAGCCCGGCGGCAGGTCGCGGTCCGGCATGACCACGCCGAGGCCCTGGCCGCCCTCGCCCGCCAAGACCATGCCCTGCGACTCGATGCCCATGAGCTTCGCGGGCTGGAGATTCGCGACGACGACGACCTTCTTGCCCACGAGATCGGCGGGCGCATAGTGCTCGGCGATACCCGCCAGCACGGTGCGCTCCTCGGTGCCGAGCGACACGCGGAGCTTCAGCAGCTTCTTCGATTTCGGCACGGCCTCGGCGGCCAGCACCTGCGCCACGCGGAGATCGATCTTCTGGAACTCCTCGATGCTGATCCGCGCGCCACCGTCGCCCGACGGCGCGCCCGCGGGCGCCGCCGCCGGCTTTTTGTCCTCCACCCGCGGAAAGAGCGCGGCGATCTTCTGCACGCGCGCGCCCGCCGGCAGCCGTCCCCACACCGCTTCCGCCAGCGCCGGCTCGCCCGTCTGGCCGAGTGCCGCGCGGATCCTCGCCGCCGCGTCGGGCAGGAACGGCGCCAGCACGATGCCGAGGCCGCGCAGCGATTCGGCCAGCGTGTAGAGCACGGCGTTCAGGCGCGCCTGCTTCGCGGGGTCCTTCTTCAGCTCCCACGGTGCGCTGGCGTCGACGTAGCGGTTGACGACGGCGACGAACTCCCAGATCGCGGCCAGCGCGCGGTGGAAGGCGTACTCCTCCATGGCCGCGCCGGCGTCGGCGACGGCGCGCTCGAACGCGCGCGCCACGGCCTGCTCCTCGGCGGCCGCCGGGCCTGGCGCCGGCACCACGCCGGCCGCGAAGTTCACGATGAGCGTCGACGCCCGCGAGGCGAGGTTGCCGAGGTCGTTGGCGAGATCGGCGTTCAGGCGCGCGACGACGGCCGCCTCCGAGAAGTCGGAGTCGAGGCCGAAGACGTTCTCCCGCATGACGAAGTAGCGGAAGACGTCGTTACCGACCTCGCCGAACTTGGCGGCGAACGCCACCGGCTCGATGACGTTGCCGAGGGATTTCGACATCTTCTGACCGTTCACCGTCCAGTAACCGTGCACGTTGAGGTGCCGGTAAAGCGGCAGACCGGCCGCCTTCAGCATGCATGGCCAGTACACCGCGTGCGGCTTGAGGATGTCCTTGCCGATCAGGTGCTCGACGGCAGGCCAGAACGTGTCGTAGCGCGCGTCGCCGGGGCCGCCGAGCGCGGAGACGTAATTGATGAGGGCGTCGAACCACACGTACGTCACGTACTTGTCGTCGAACGGCAGCGGGATCCCCCACTCCAGGCGCGTCCGCGGCCGGCTGATCGACAGATCTTGCAGCGGCTCGCGCAGGAAGCCGAGGATCTCGTTGCGGTAGCGCTCGGGGCGGATCATGTCGGGCCGGCGCTGGATCTCCTCGATCAGCCACGTCTGGTACTTCGACATCTTGAAGAAGTAGTTTTCTTCCTCGATCCAGGTCAGCGGCGTGAGGTGGTCGGGACACTTGCCGTCGACGATTTCCTTTTCCGTGTAGAAGCGCTCGCAACCGAAGCAATAGTGACCGCCGTACCGGCCGAGGTAGATCTCTCCGGCATCCCACAGCGCCTGCAAGATCTTCTGCACGACCTTCTCGTGCCGCGGCTCGGTGGTGCGGATGAAGTCGTCGTTGCTGATCCCGAGCCGTCGCCACGTCTCACGGTAGGCGGCAGAGATCCGGTCCGCGTACGCCTGGGGCGAGACGCCGGCGGCCGCCGCCGCCTGCGCGATCTTGTCGCCATGCTCGTCGGTGCCGGTCAGGAACCACACGCGATCGCCCGCCAGCCGGTGCCAGCGCGCCATCGCATCGCCCAGGATCGTGGTGTAGGCGTGCCCGAGGTGCGGCTCGGCGTTGACGTAATAGATCGGCGTGGTGAGATAGAAGAAGCGGTCGCTCACGCCGGCGGCTGCTCCTGCGCGGGCCGCACGTGCTCGCGGCCTTCCCACGTGAGCTGGCTCAGCGGCACCTCGGCTTCGGTGCCGTCCGGAAAGCCCACCACGACGCTCTGCTTCAGCACGCGCAGCGAGCGCACCTTGCCGGTCATGCAGCCGCCGCCGCCGCACTGCGCCTGGCACGGCGTGTTCACGCGCGGCAGATAGCTGCGGAGCTCCTGGTACGTCGAGAACTCGTACAGCAGGCAGCATTTGAGCCGGCCGCAATTGCCGAGGAGCCGATTGTCCGTCAGCGGCATGTCCTGCGCTTTGGCCATCTTCACGGAGATCGGCTCGAATTTGCGCAGGTGCGATGAGCAGCAGAGCTGGCGGCCACACGGTCCGATGCCGTCGAGCACGCGCGTGGTATCGCGCGCGCCGATCTGCCGCATCTCGACGCGCGCGCGGAACTCGCGCGCGAGATCGCGCACGAGGTCGCGGAAATCGACGCGCTCCTCGCTGCTGAAGTACACGGTCACGCGCCGCTGCCCGGTCGGCATCTCGACGTCCACGACCTTCATGCCGAGGCCGCGGGAGCGCGCCAGCCGCTGGCTGGTGACGACGGCCGCCTCCTCGCGTCGGCGCTGCTCGCGATAGGCGAGCGCCTCCTCGTCGGAGGCGAGGCCGATCACGCGGCGATAGAGCCGATCGCGGCGCAGCTCGGGCACGGGACGGCGCGCGCGGCGCACCTCGCCGAGCGCGGTGCCGTCCTGCGTCTCGACGCTGACGACGTCGCCGACGTGCAGGACGAGGTCGCCGATCAGCTTGTAGTCGTCGGCGGCGGCGGTAGCGTGCAGCCGAACGCCGACGAGATATTCGTTTGTCGCTTCCATTTACGCGGCCCTCCGGGCTACCCGCGCGAGCAACGTGTCGACCGTCAGCCGCGGGGTGACGTTGTTGATGAGCGCCAGGCGTGCCTCGCGACAGGCCTCGATCGCCCGATAGAGCGCGGCGTCGTCCGGCCAGCGCGCCGCCTCGGCGGCGACGGCCTCGCCGCGCGCAGGATCGGTCAAGAGCGTCGGCGGTGCGCCCGCGCGCGCGAGCACGAGGTCCCGGCAGAACAGCCAGCAGCCGTCGATCAGCGCCTCGGCGCGCTCGCGGTCCACGCGCTCGGTGCGCTTGAACAGCGCGGCCGTGCCCTGGCTGCGCGCCTCCTCGATCCACGCCGCCGCTTCGGCCGCCATCTCGGCCGCGGCGGCGCCGGCGCGGCGCGCGCGGAAGCGGACGAGCTGACAGCGCGAGATGACGGTGGCGGGCACGGCGCGTACGCCCGACAGCACCAGGATCACGACGGTGGCGGGCGGCGGCTCCTCGAGGAACTTGAGGAACGCCTGCGGCGCATCGCCGGTCATGCGATCGGCCTCGTCGAGGATGAGCACGCGACGCGCGGCCTTCGCCGGCCGCAGCGAGGCTCGCCGTTCCAGCTCTCGGATCGCGCCGATGCGGATCGCGCGCGCGCCTTTGGGGTTGGACTCCGGCGGCGTGGGCGTCACGACGTGCAGGTCGGGGTGATTGTTGTAGCGGGTGCCGTCTGCCCGGCTCGTGCCGAGGGTGGCCTGCCCTAGACGCGACCCGGCTGCGTTCGGCTCGAGCAGCTCGGAGGCGAACGCGAGCGCAGTGGTGAAGCGACCGCTGCCGGTCGGCCCGATGAACGCGTAGGCGTGCGCGACGCGGTCGGTTTCCAGCGCGCGCTGCAGCTGCTCGACCGCGCGCGGCTGGTCGGCGATGGCGGCGAGCCTCACGACAGGAACTCCTGCACGATCGCCCGCACGTGGCGCTCGACTTCCGCCGGCGGCTTGGCGGCATCGAGGCGCCGCACGCGCTTGGGCTCGGCGCGCATGATCTCGAGGTAGCCGCGGCGCACGCGACGATGGAAGGCCAGCTTCTCGCGCTCGAAGCGATCCAGCCGCCGTCCGGCGATGCGCCGAACGCCGATCGCGGGATCCAGATCGAAGAGTAGCGTGAGATCGGGCAGCACGCCGCCCGTGGCCTGCACGTTCAGCTCGCGAATCAGCTCGCGATCGACGCCGCTCCCGTACCCCTGATAGGCGAGCGTGGCGTCCGTATAGCGGTCGCAGAGCACGATGCGCCCGGCGCGCAGCCAGGGTCCGATCTTGTCGACCACGTGCTGGTGACGCGCGGCCATGAAGAGAAACATCTCGGCGAGCGGGCGCGGATGCCGTTCGAATAGCCGCCGCACAGCGACACCGAGCTCGGTGCCGTCGGGCTCGGACGTCGTCTCCGGCCGATACCCTTCGTCTCGCAGCCAGCGCTCGAGGCGACGGATCTGCGTCGACTTGCCCGATCCCTCGACGCCTTCGAACGTAATCAGCACTCCGCGCACAGTGGCCTCCGAATCCCCGTCACTGTAGCATGTCCCCATGTCACCCCTGTCCCCGAAAGCCCTGATCTTCGACGTGTTCGGCACGTGCGTGGACTGGCGCGGCAGCATCATCGAGGAGGGACGAGCGCTCGACGCCCGCTGGGGAACCGTCGTCGACTGGCCGGCGCTGGCCGACGCCTGGCGTGGCCGCTATCAGCCCGCGCTCGACGAGGTGCGCTCGGGCCGTCGCCCGTGGACGATCCTCGACGTGCTGCATCGCGAGTCGCTCGACGCGCTCGCACCCGCTTTCGGTCTCGACAAGCTCGACGAGACGCAGCGTGATCACCTCAATCGCGTGTGGCATCGACTGAACGCGTGGCCCGACACGGTGGCCGGCCTTACACGCCTCAAGCGCCGGTTCATCCTCGGGCCGCTGTCCAACGGCAACTTCGCGCTCCTCACGAACATGGCCAAGCACGCCGGCCTGCCGTGGGACGTCAACCTCTCGTGCGAGCTGTACCGCGCGTACAAGCCGAAGCCCGAGACCTATCTCGGCGCCGCCGGGCTGCTGGGAATGCCGCCCGCCGACGTCATGCTGGTCGCCGCGCACTATTCCGATCTGCAGGCTGCACGCGGCTGCGGCCTGCTCACGGCCTACGTGCATCGCCCGCGCGAGTTCGGCGACAAACCCAAGAACGACTTGCCGGCCGACCCCAAGGTCGATCTCGTCGTGAACGACTTCGAGGAGCTGGCGGGTCGGCTGGGCTGCTAGCGATCGGCTCGCGAGCCGAGGCTGTCGCGAGGCGGGTACGACTGGAACGGCCGTCGCGCGCACATCGAGCAGCCTTCCTCGCGGCGGTGCGCCGAAGCCGGCATCTGCACGGGTCGTGGGTCTCACCTCCTGCCACGCCCGCGGCCTATCGCGCGTACGTGCGCCGCCTGCGCGGGCCGACGCATGTCGGATTTCTCGTCCGCCGCCGCGACTCCGGAGCGCTCGTCGGCGTCGTGAACGTCAGTGAGATCGTCCGCGGCGCGTTTCGAAGCGGCTACCTCGGCTATTACGCGTTCGCGCCCTCACAGCGGCAGAGGCTCATGACCGAAGCCCTGTCACTCGTGATCGACCTCGCGTTTCGACGTCTGCGGCTTCATCGGCTCGAAGCCAACATCCAGCCCGGTAATCGCGCGTCGATCAAGCTCGTGCGACGGCTCGGATTCCGCTGCGAGGGTTACTCACTACGCTATCTGGCCATACGCGGCCGCTGGCGCGATCACGAGCGCTGGGCGCTGCTCGCCGACGACCGGCGCGTTACAGCTGATGCAGCGGGAAAATCGTCTTCTGCACGGCGTCGACCTGGCGATCGACGTAGTCGCTCACGGTGCGTCGCAGCTCGTCCGGTAGCGCGACCGGCTCGTCCCAGAGCGCGCGCGACGTGAAGCCGTATCGACGCATGTCGTCGGCGAAGGCATCCGGGAGGGTCGGTGCCAGCTCCACGCCGTTGAGCACCGCCCACGCGGCGGTCCACATGCGCGGCACGTTGCGCAGGTCATAGCCGCCGCCGCCGAGCGCGACCAGTCGCGGCGCGAGCGCGACGATCCGCTGCACGGCGCGCGCGAAGCCCTGGACGTCGAGGGCGAGATGCGTCAGCGGATCGGTGCGATGCGCGTCGACGCCCAGCTGGGCGACGATCACGTCGGGCCTGAAGCGCTCGATCAGCGGCGGCACCACCGCCTCGAACGCCGGCAGGTACACCGCGCTGTCGGTGTACGCCTCCAGCGGCAGGTTCACCGAGAAGCCGACACCGGCGCCCTCGCCCTTCTCGCGCACGAAGCCCGTGCCGGGAAACAGCCGTTCGCCGCGTTCGTGCGTGGAGATCGTCATCACGTTGGGATCCGCGTAGAACGCGTGCTGCACCCCGTCGCCGTGGTGCGCGTCGATGTCGATGTATGCGACGCGCAGCCCGTGCTCGCGCAGGCGCAGGATCGCCAGCACCGCGTCATTGACGTAGCAGAAGCCCGAGGCGCGATCGGGGAACGCGTGGTGCAGCCCGCCCGCGAAGTGGAACGCGCGCTCGGCCTGGCCGGTGGCGACGAGGTCCGCGGCGGTGAGCGAGCCGGCGGCCACGAGCTGCGCGACCTCCCAGAGGCCGCGGAACACGGGATTGTCGCCGAGCCCGAGACCATAGACGGCGCCGTCGGCCGGATCGAGTCCGCGGTCCGCGCGCTTGAGGACGTCGAGATACTCGCGCGTGTGATAGCGCGCGATGTCCGTTTCCGCCGCCGGCTCGGGCGCGACGATCCGGGCGCCGGGCAGCGCGGTGAGGCCGTAGGCGCGCATCAGCCGCCACGTGAGCCCCAGCCGCTCCATCCGCAGCGGATGCTCGCGGCCGTAGTCGAAATCGTCGGCCTTGTCGGAATGGACGAGGGCCGTCTTGGTCACGGGCGCCGCCATGCGCCGGATTTCCCGCCGGATTTGGCGACCAGCTGCACGCGCGCGATCGTCACGCCCTTTTCCAGCGCCTTCACCATGTCGTAGATGGTCAGCGCGGCCACCGTCACCGCCGTGAGCGCTTCCATCTCGACGCCGGTCTTGTCGACGGTGCGCACGCGCGCCTCGACGCCGAGCGTCCCGGTGCCGCGGCGAGCGTCGAAGGTCACGTCCACCTTGGTGAGCCGCAGCGGATGGCAGAGCGGAATCAGCTCCCAGGTGCGCTTGGCCGCGAGGATGCCTGCGGTGCGCGCGGTGCCGAACACGTCGCCCTTGGGTGCATCGCCGCGGCGGACCGCGCTCAGCGTGGCGGGCTTCATCCGGACGACGGCGCGCGCGACGGCTTCGCGTGCCGTGTCGGCCTTGGCCGACACGTCAACCATGCGGGCGTCACCACGGGGGGAAAGATGCGAAAGGCCGCGGAAGCCGTCGTCGCCGGCGGCCTTCCGCGGCCGTGTCAGTCGTCGACGCGTCAGGCGCTGACGCCCGGACGCGTATGCCGGATGATCGACTCCATCCGGTCCTTGGCCATCAACTTCAGCTTTTTCAGCTCACTCATCCGCCACTGTTGGTCGGCCGAGAGCGGCGCGGCTCCGCGTAGCGTCTCTAGCTCGCGCTCGTAGCCCTGGTGCTCCGTTCGGAGACGCCGGAACTCGTCGTTCTCGGCCATCAGTCGCTCGATGAGGTTCTCCTGGGTCATGCAGGACCTCCTTCTGCGTCTGGGCGGGCACGGCGGTGTAAAACAAACAAAGCCAGCGGAGGCGCAGCCGCTGGCTCGTTACGCTTCATCGTCGATACCGACCCCCGTCCAAGTGTTCACTGGTTTCGGGTGCCTTCCTTATATCCCCCGCCCTGGGGCGAGTCAAGCGGGCCCCTGGTGGCAATCGGGCCGTATCCACGCCGGGGAGTATCTCACGCGGCTTCGTTGGACTCGCGATATATCGCGGCTGGGCTCATCCGGGAATGAGGTGCGCCGCGCTGGCCTTGAACACGGCGCGCACGCGCGCGCCCGGGCGCAGCCCCAGCTCGTCGACCGAGCGTGGCGTGACGGCGGCGACGAGCGGAAAGCCAACGTCGACGATCACGTGCGTCGCGTGCGTCGAAGCACTCACCCGCGTGATGGTGCCGTCCAACGAATTGCGCGCGCTCGAGGCGGCCCGCGCGCCATCCGCCGTCGTCAGGGTGACGTCCTCGGGGCGGATCCCGATGCGGACCCGCGTGCCCTCCACCGCCTCCGCCGCGACTTCGAGAATGCAACTGCCGACGGCGACGGCGGTCACGCCGGCGGTGCGCCCTACCACCCGCCCCGCCACGAGCGTCTCGACGCCGACGAAGCGCGCCACGTCCTCCGAGACCGGCGCGTAGAATACGCGCGCGGTCTCGTCGATCTGGCGCAGCCGGCCGTCCATCAGCACCGCCACGCGATCGGCCAGCGCCTGCGCCTCCCCACGCTCATGGGTGACGAGCACGGTGCTGACGCGGTCGGCGCGCAGGATGGCGCCGAGGTCGGCGATCAGCGCGGCGCGCGTGGGCGCGTCCAGCCCGGAAAAAGGCTCGTCGAGAAGCAGCACGTCGGGCTCGAGCACGAGCGCGCGCGCCAGGGCCACGCGCTGCGCCTCGCCGCCCGACAGCGTGCGCGCCGCCCGGGCGGCCAGCGTGCCCACGCCGAGGCGTTCGAGCCAGTGCCGCACGCGGGGCGGCTGGTCGTCAGGCGGCACGCCGCGAAAGCTGAGACCGAGCGCAACGTTGTCGGTCACGCTCGCGTCGGCGAGCAGCGGCTCCTGAAACACGGTGGCCATGCGCCGGCGCTCGGCGAGCGCATCGCGCGCGTCGACCGCACGGCCATTGAAGAGCATGCGGCCCTCGTCGGGCCGCTCCAGCAGGCCGAGGATCCGCAGCAGCGTCGACTTGCCGGCGCCGTTGGGGCCGATCACGCCGAGGATCTCGCCGGCGACGACGTCGAGCGAGGGAATGTCGAGAACGTAGACGTCGGAGTACCGTCGTCGCACGCCGCGCAGCGCGAGGACGGCGACGGCGGCGTGCCTGCCCGAGGGAATGCTCACGCGGGCAGCACGTGGATCGAGCCGCGATGGATCGAGAACTGCCAGCGGCGGTCCCGCTCGATCTCGAGGATCTCGTAGACGAGATGCGGGACCTCGACTTCGAGATCGTGGTCGCCCTGCGCGGGCGCGCCGGGCGCCGTCAGGCGAATGCGCAAGCTCCACGTCGTGCCGAAGTCCTCTTCGCCGACGACGACGCCGTCCATGAGATTCATGTGATGTGAGGGATCGGCGGGTCCGCGATCCTTGCGGATCAGCCGTACGTACTCGGGGCGAATGAAGAACGCGATCGGACTCTCGGCGGCCGGCAGGTACGAGCGGCTCGGGGAGTTCACGGCCTCCAGCAGCTGGCCTCGCCAGCGAATCTGGATGCGATCGGGCGTGGCCTTCACGACGGTGCCGTGCAGCACGTTACGGATGCCCATGATGCGCGCCACCGATTCGGACGCCGGCTGCCAGAGCAGCTCCGAGCGCGGCGCCGACTGCACCACGCGGCCGGCGTCGTAGACGACGATGCGATCGCCGAGCCGGTAGGCCTCGGTGAAATCGTGGGTCACGACGACGGCCGCCGTGCCGACCGTGCTCAGCAGCGCGCGCAGCTCGTCACGCAGCGCGCGGCGCAGCGGCGCGTCCAGCGCCGAGAGCGGCTCGTCGAGCAGCAGCAGCGCCGGATCGATGGCCAACGCGCGCCCGAGCGCGACGCGCTGGCGCTGCCCTCCGGACAGCTCGCGGGGATAACGGTGGTCGAGGCCGCCGAGCCCGAGCTGCTCGAGCACGATCGCCGTCTTCTCGGCGCGGCGCGCGGGCGGCAGCTTGCGCAGGCCGAAGCCCACATTCTGCGCGACGGTCAGATGCGGAAATAGCGCGTAGCCCTGGAACACGTAGCCGACACGTCGCGCCTGCGCGGGAACATTGACGCCCGACGCACTGTCGAAGAGGACGCGACCGTCGACGACGATGCGGCCCGCGTTCGGCGTGATGAGCCCCGCCAGGCACTGCAGCGTGAGCGTCTTGCCCGCGCCGGAGGGACCGAAGAGGACGGCCACGCCGCCTCCGGCCGACCACGCGATGTCGAGGTCGAACCCCGGGACCTGCAACGACAGCGTGACCTCGAGGCGATCGCTCACGTCGCTCTCGCCCCAAGCCGGTTGGCCGCGACGATCACCAGACAGGACAGCGCCGTGAGGATGCCGACGAGCAGCAGGGCGACAGCGTCCTCGCCGGTCTGCACCGCCGTGTAGATGGCCAGCGGCACCGTCGTGGTCTTGCCCGGAATGTTGCCGGCGAGCATGAGCGTGGCGCCGAACTCGCCGAGCGCCCGCGCGAACGCGAGCACGAGGCCGGCGAGGATGCCGTTGCGGGCGAGCGGCAGCGTCACTTCCAGCGCCGTCCGCAGCTCGGAGCGGCCGAGCGTGTAGGCGGCGCGCTCGAGGTCGCGATCGACCGACTCGAACGCGGCCTTCGCCGTGCGCACGAGCAGGGGCAGCGCCATGATCGTGGCCGCGACCACAGCGGCGTACCACGTGAAGGCGATGCTCCACCCTGTCGTGGCGTAGAGCGGCGCACCCAGCCAGCCGCGGCGCCCGAGCAGAACGATCAAGTAGTAGCCGGTCACGGTCGGCGGCAAGACGAGGGGCAGAGTCGTCACGAGGTCCACGAACCCGCGGCCGCGGAAGCGGCGGCGCGCGAGGACGTACGCGAGAGGGACACCGACCAGCGCGTTGAGCAGCGTGGCCAGGACGGCCACCCGGATGGACAGCAGCAGTGCGCTGGTGATCTCGGCGCTCACGCCGAGATCTTACGGCACGTCACACGAATGTGGCGATCACGCCGCGAGGCCCCGCTCCTCCACCACATCGTGCCACCGCTCCTGCGCGGGGCGCGCTTCCAGCCCGTCCAGCCGCGCGCGCGTCTCCCGAAATGTCGTGTCGCGGTGCCACGCTTCCCAGGCGTCTCGGCTGTGCCACGTGCCGACGATCACCCGAGCCTGGGGCTTGTCGACTGGGCGCAGCAGCTGGCCCGCCACCCAGCCCGGGCGTCCCTCGGCCGCGCGCAGCCGCTCATGCATCGTGCGGTCCCATTCGATCTCGCTCCCCGGCTTCAGCTCTACATGGGTCACGATCGTCACCATGACGTAGCCCTCCGTCGGCTGGAGGCCAGCAATCCGTATACCGTCGAGCGGCGAACATGCGCGCGCCTTGCGAACTCGCCCCACGCCACGCAGCCCGTCAAGATCTCGGCGAGGACATAGCGGCGCTCAGCCCGAGCGGCGTTCCAGCGAGGGCACGCAGACGCGCACGGTGCGTCCCTCGCGCGTGAGGACCACCACGTCCACGTCCACTCCATACGTCTCGCGCAGCGCGGCGGGCGTGACGACGTCCGCCGTTGCGCCGAGACGCGCGAGCCGGCCGTCGTGCAGCAGCGCCACGCGGTCGGCGCAGAGGAACGCCTGGTCCGGATCGTGGGTGGAAAGCGCTGAGCTTCATCGTGTTTCCCTGCGCGGCACCGCGATGACGGTGCCCGGCCCGAGCATGATCCGCTCCACGTGCCCCGAGGCCCGTCCATCCACCGTTCTGAAATGCATGTGCAGATCGGAGTCCCCCGGAGTGAAGACGCCACGGTGCCGGCTCGAGGAGAAGCCGAGCACCTCGACCACGCACCGCTCGAGCTGGAAGCGGACTTTGGCGCGCTCGTGGAGCGCCGGCGTGTGAGGCAAGCCGTCGCGCTTGTCCAGCACGTGGAAGGTCACGGACGCGGCATAGGCACGGAGCAGGAAGATCAGCGGCGCCTCGTCATCGAGGCCGGTCTCGCGGGTCACACGCTTCACCGCCGCCATCAGCGCGGACTCATCGTCGATCGCTCGCAGCTGAACGGCCTCGTGCCACGCGTGCACCTGGTCGTACACGAGGAAGCACGCCTCGTGGCCGAGACCTGCCTCCATCCGCACGCATCCGTCGACGACGCGCGCGATGCAGGGCTGACCGTCGAACACCGTGATCTCGCCGGACGCGCCGGCGCGAGGACCGAGCGCGTAGAGATGCGGCAGGTCGGCCAGCTCACGCAACGAGACTTTGCCGCCGACGTCGCCGCCGAGCACGTCGCGCTGGGCGCCGACCCAGCGAACGCTCACCGCGTACCGGCCGGCGGAGGCAGGAACCCGAGACGACCGAGCACGCTCTGCCCCTCGCGGCTCGTCAAGAGATCCAGGTACGCCTGGGCGATGGCCGCGTGCTTGGTGCCGGCGACGACGGCTGCCGGGTACAGCACGGGCCGATACGTGTCCTCCGCCGGGCGGAAGGCCTCCTTCACCTGCTGCGCGCGCGTGGCGGCGTCGGTCGTGTAGACGAAGCCTGCGTCCACCTCACCGCGCGCGACGTAGTCGAGCGCCTGGCGGACGTTTTCCGAGAAGACCAGCTTGGGCTGCAGCCGGTCCCAGAGCCCGAGGGTTCGGAGACTCTCCTCCGAATACTGACCGACAGGCACGGTCTTGGGACTGCCGACGACGATCTTCGTGACGCGCGCGTCCAGCAGGTCGGCGGGCTTGGCGATATCGATCTTCGAGTCGACCGGCTTGATGACGGTGAGCACGTTGCGGGCGAACACCCCGCGGCTCGCGGCAATGATGAGGCCTTTCGCCTGCAGCTCGTCCATCTGCCGCTGCGCCGCCGAGATGAACAGGTCCACCGGCGCTCCGGCCTCGATCTGTTTCTGCAGCTCCCCGGACGAGCCGACGTTGTAGCGCAGCGTCACGCCGGGCCGCGCGGCCATGAAGCGGCGGCCCAGCTCCTCGACCGCGTCCTTCATGCTGATCGCGACGGAGAGCGTCACCTCCTGGGCGTGAGCCACGGCGGCCGTGGCCAGCAGCACGAAGACGGCGATGATGGCGATGCGCTTCACGAGGCGGATCGTCCCGACGGCGTTCACCACGATCAAAATGCTCGCTCCGGCATACCGGTCACCAGACGCGCCGCTGCTGGACGGCCGTCAGCGCCCAGTTCACCCCGAAGACGAGCACGAGCAGCAGGAGCGACAGCGCGATCGCGATCTCGAAGTTGCCCTTCCCCGTCTCGAGCACCATGGCCGTCGTCAGCGTGCGCGTCTGGCCCTTGATGTTGCCGCCCACCATCATCGACGCGCCGATCTCGGAGATGATGCCGCCGAATCCCGCCATCACCGCGGCCAGCATCGGCAGCCGCGCCTCGCGCAGCACCACCCGCACCATCTGCAGGCGCGACGCGCCGAGGCCGAGCAGCTGCAGCCGGAACTTCTCGGGGACGTTCTGCACGGCGGCCAGCGTGATGCCCATGACGATCGGCGCCGCGATCACCGCCTGGGCGAGCACGATGGCCGCCGGCGTGTAGAGAATCTCCCACGCGCCGAGGGGGCCGCTGCGCCACAGGAGCAGCGTGACGAACAGCCCGACCACGACCGGCGGAAGCCCCATGCCGGCGTTGACCGCGGACACGACGAGCGTGCGCCCGGGAAAACGCAGCAGCGCGAGCGCGGCGCCGGCCGGCACCCCGAGGACCAGCGAAATGAGCGTGGCGAGGCCGGAGACCTGCAGCGACAGCAGGAGAATCGTGACGACCTCGCGGTCGCCGGTGACGAGCAGACGCAACGCCTCGCGCAGCCCGGCCCAGAGCAGGTCCACCGCTCAGAGGTCCTCGTCCTTCTTGCCCGCGATGGGAACGAACAACGGCTGGCCGAACTTCTCCACGCCGAACGTCTTGATCACCGCCTGCGTCGCGGGCGCCAGCATGAAGTCGGCGAAGGCCTTGCCGCCGACGGTGTTGACGCGCGGCCCGTTGGCGGGGTTCACCTCCATCACGGAGTAGACGTTGAAGAGTGCTTTGTCGCCCTCCACCAGCGTCTTGAGGGCGATCCGCTTGCTGAAGGCGAGATACGTCGCGCGATCGGTCAGCGTGTACGCGCGCCGGTCGTCGGCGATCCCCAGCGTGGCGCCCATCCCCTGTCCCGACTCGATATACCAGGGCGCCGACGGCGTCACTGCCGCCTCCTGCCACAGCGCCTGCTCGAAGAGGTGCGTGCCGGATTTGTCGCCGCGCGAGACGAAGCGGGCGCCCGCGGCGGCGATCTTCGCGAATGCGGCGGCGGCGCGCGGCGCGCCGCGGATCTTCGCGGGATCGGTTTCGGGGCCGACGACGATGAAGTCGTTGTACATGACCAGACGGCGGTTCAGCAGCTTGCCGTCCGCGACGTACTTCTTCTCCAGCGCCGGCGCGTGGACCAGCACGACGTCGGCCTCGCCGCGCGCGGCGAGGGCCAGCGCCTGCCCGGTCCCGACGGAGACGGGCTTCACCGTCACACCGGTCTGCGTCTCGAAGAGCGGGATCAGCACGTCCAGCAGTCCCGAATCCTGCGTGCTGGTCGTGGTCGACAGCACGACGGTCGGGCTCGGCGCCTGGGCGCCGGCCGATGCCCAGGCGACCACGAAGACGAGCAGCGCGATGCCGACGCGGGCCATGGGGGGCATTATGCCTCAAGAAACATATTGGGCGGGGGTCCCTCGCGGAGTACGCTCTGGCGGTGTGAGGCGCATTCTCCACGCGACGGACTTCTCGAGCGCGTCCGGCCCGGCCTTCAAGGCGGCCGTCGAGATGGCGCGGCGTGATCGCGCCGAGCTGCTCGTGCTCCATGTGCTGAGCCCGCCGGCGCCGCTCGTCGCCGACGCTTACGTTACGCCGAGCGTGTGGACGACCCTGCTGCGCTCACAGCGCGCCTCCGCGCAGCGGCGGCTCGACGCGCTCGTGCAGAAAGCGCGGCGCGCTCGGGTGCGCGCACGCGGACTGCTCGTGGACGGCACGCCCGCCGACCGGATCGTGCGGACGGCGCGGGCGCGCAGCGCCGGCATGATCGTGGTCGGCACGCACGGCCGCACCGGCGCCGCGCGGTTCTTCCTGGGCTCGGTCGCCGGCCGTGTGGTGGCCGCCGCTCACTGTCCGGTGCTGACCGTGCGCGGACGGTAGACGGGCGCCAACCGCAGCTCCACGATGCCCTGCTCCATCCGGCGCTCCAGCACCTCGGCGTGGCGCGCGAGCAGGCCGAGCATCCGCCGGTTCTCGGCGAGGACCCAGGCGCGGAAGTGGGTCATGCCGTTGTCCGCGGCGGCGCGGAACAGCTCCGTCAGCAGCAGCGTGCCGAGCCCCTTGCCCTGCCAGCGGTCCTCCACGACGACCGCGATCTCCGGCACGCCGTCGTCCGTCGGCTCGTAGCGCGCGACACCGATCACGGACGTCACCGGCGCGGCAAGGTCTTCGAGAACGAGCGCGAAGCGACGCGCATAGTCGACGTTGGCGAGAAAGTGTGCCCAATCCGGGGGCAGGCGGCGGTGCACGGCGAAGAAGCGCTGGTAGCGTGTGGTGTGGCTCGAGCGGTCGTAGAGCTCGGAAAGACGTGTCTCGTCGTCGGGCCGGATCGGCCGGATGCGCACGCGCTCACCGCTCCCGAGCGCGAGCGTGCGGTCGAACCGCGCCAGGCTCAACGTGTCCATATGACTTGGATGCACCGCCGCGGCCGAGGGTCGCGGCGATACACGATCGTTACACGACGGCGCCCATGCCTCCGTCGAAGTTGATCGCGGTGCCCGTGATGAAGGCAGCGCGGGCGGAGACCAGGAACGCGACGAGGTCGCCGAACTCCTCGGCCTCGCCCATGCGGCCGATCGGCACCCGCTTGGCGGCTTCGCGATAGACGGCCTCGACGTCGCCGCCCTTGGCGCGGCGCTCCCACTGCTCGCTCTTCACGAGACCGAGGCAGATCGTGTTCACGCGAATGCCCGACGACGCGTACTCGTTCGCGAGCCCCTTGGTGAGGTTGATGCCGGCCGCGCGCGTCACGGCCGTCGGCACCGCGCGGGGCGCGGGCGCCTTGCCGCCGACGGTGGTGACGTTCACGATCACGCCGCCGCCGCGCTTCTGCATGATCGGGATGGTCAGGCGGCAAAATCGGATGGCGGCCATGAGCTTCAGCTCGATGTCCGTCTGCCACGTGCGGTCGTCGACGTCCATGAAGGCGGCCGCCGCCGAGGTTCCGGCATTGTTCAGCAAGATATCGACGCCGCCGAAGCGCTCGGTGGTGGCCGTCACCACCGCTTGCACGTCCTCGGCGCGCGTGACGTCCGCGGGAATCGCCAGCACGTCGCCGCCGGCATGTCGGATCTCGCCCGCCGTGCGCTCCAGAACCTCCTTGCGGCGGGCGCAGATGCTCACGCGCACGCCCTCGCCCGCCAGTCGGATCGCCGCCGCGCGGCCGAGTCCCGCGCTGCCGCCGGTCACGATCGCCACTTTGCCCGTCAGGCCGAGATCCAGCATGGACGCCTCCGTTGGGTGCCTCGAGTGCGGCAAGTGTACACGCGGGAACCGCCACCCGGGGCTCGCAGTCTCTAGTGCGAGCCGCAGCGCGTCGCGCGCGAGGCGAGCCATCGGGGAGGAGCGACCATGATCCATTACCGTCCAACGGTGGCAGCGATCGCGCTCACGCTGACCGTGGTCACGGGCGCGGCCGGACAGTCGGACTTCGGCGCCGGCACCCCGGAGAGCCGCTACTTCCGCACCGAGCCGACGGTGTCGGCTGGACGCCATGGCCCGCAGGTGGAGGGCTACGTCTACAACGAGTACGACGCCCACGCCACACGGGTGTTGCTGCGCATCGACCCGCTCGACGGCTCCGGCCGGCCGCTCGAGACGCGTCGGGCCTACGTGCCGTTCGACGTGCCGCCGCGTGGCCGGTCGTTCTTCCAGGTGCCGGCCCCGACAGGCACGGCGTCGGCGCGCGTCAGCGTGGAGTCCTTCGAGTGGACAGGGCGCGGCGCAGGCGGAGGCGGCGGCGGAGGTATGTAGGGCGCGTCAGCGCGCCGGCGTCAGCACACGTCCGGCGCCGGGTCCGGTAAGACGGCCGCCGTCGACGGCGACGTGGCCGTTGACGACGACGTACGGAATGCCGCTGGGATAACGGTGCGGGTCGGGATACGTCGACTCATCCTTCACGGTCGCGGGATCGAAGACGACGAGATCCGCGACGGCGCCGGCGCGCACGACGCCTCGATCACCGAGACCGAGGCGGGCAGCCGGCATCCCCGTCATCTTGTGCACGGCGGTCTCGAGTGAAAACAACCGGCGCTCGCGGGCGTACTCGCCCAGCACCCGCGGGAACGTGCCGTACGTCCGCGGATGTGGCTTGCCGGGTCGATCGCCCTCGCCCTCGAAGAGAGGAATGGAGTCCGAGCCGATCATCAGCGCGGGGTGCGCCATGACCTTCGCGACGTTGTCGAGCGACTGCGAGAACGACACCATGGCCACCGTGCAGCGCTCCTCGAGCAGCAGATTCATCAGCGCCTCGGCCGGGGCCTGTCCGGTCTGCGTGGCGAGCTGGGCCAGGTTGAGACCCTCGAGCTCGCGGCGCCGACACGCGGCGACGAAGATCTGGTCGAAGCCGATGCGCCCCTGCGATACCGTGCCCCACCGCTCGCCGTCGACGAGACACTCGTCGGTGATGCGCTTGCGCGTCGCGCGGTCGGCCAGGCGCTCGAGCAGCTTCGTCACGCCGCCCTCGTGCGCCCACGCCGGCATCAGGTTGTCCATCTTGGTCGCGCCGGCGTTGTACGGGTAGACGTCTCCCGCGACGTCGATGCCGCGACGACGCGCGTCGTCGATCAGGCCGAGCGCTCCGTCGAGCTTGGACCAGTTCTCGCGTCCCGAGGCCTTCACGTGCGCGATCTGGACGGGAACGCCGGCGGCGTCGCCGATGCGAATGGCCTCGGCGATGGAGTCGAGCAGCATCGCCGACTCGCCGCGGACGTGCGAGAAGTAATAGCCGTGACGCGCCCGCATCGACGTCGCGAGCGCGATCAGCTCGTCGGTCTGCGCGTAGGCGCTCGGCGGATAGACGAGACCGGTGGAAAACCCCCAGGCGCCCGCGTCCATCGCGTCGCCGAGACCGCGCTCCATCCGGCGCAGATCGTCGGCGCCCGCCGGCCGCGCCTCGAAGCCCATGGCCGCGATCCGCAGCGCGCCGTGGCCGACGAAGTGGATCACGTTCACCGACGGACGGATCGCGCGCAGCGTGTCGAGGTATTGGCCGAACGTCTCCCAGGGTAGGTCGGGCGTGAGACCGATGCCGCCGACCCAACCCTTCACCATCGCCTGCTGATCGGGGCGCACGGGGGCATGCGAGAACGAGCACATGCCGACGACTTCCGTCGTCACGCCCTGACGGATCTTGGACTCGGCGGAGGGGCACGCGAAGTAGAAGAGGTCGGAGTGCGAGTGCATGTCGATGAAGCCCGGCGCCACCACACGCCCGGCGACGTCGAGCACGCGGTCCGCGGCGCCGGTCAGCCCTGGCGCGACCGCGACGATGCGCTCGCCCTCCACCGCGACGTCGGCCGCGCGCCCCGGCGCGCCGGTGCCGTCGACGACGGTGCCCCCGCGCAGCACGAGGGACCACGCCATCGCTATTCCTCGGCGATGGTGACCGACTTCATGCGATCGCTCTGCCGGATGGCGTCGACGTGCTCCATCCCGCTCGTCACCTTGCCGAACACCGTGTAGTTGTTGTCCAGGTGCGGCTGGGCGCCGTACGTGATGTAGAACTGGCTGCCCGCGGAATCCGGGTGCTGGCTGCGCGCCATCGCCAGCGAGCCGCGCACGTGCTTGTTCTTGTTGAACTCGGCCGGGACGGTGTACCCGGGGCCCCCGGTGCCGTCGCCCTTCGGACAGCCGCCCTGCACGACGAAGCCGGGGACGACGCGGTGGAAAGTGAGCCCGTTGTAGAAGCCCTTCTTTGCGAGCGTCACGAAGTTCTCGACCGTCTTCGGTGCGTCCTGGGGAAAGAATTCCAGGCGGATCTCGTTGCCGTTGTCGAGCGTGATGATGCCGGTCTGTTTCATTTCTCGACCACCTTGATCGACGTGATTCGATCCCCGACGCGGATCTTGTCGACGGCGTCCATGCCCTTGGTGACCTGGCCAAACGCCGTGTACTTGCCGTTCAGGAAGGGGGCCGGCCCCAGCATGATGTACACCTGGCTGCCCGCGGAATCGGGATCGTTGGTACGCGCCATGCCGAGCACACCGCGCTCGAACTTCCGGCTGTTGAACTCCGCCTTGATCTTGTAGCCCGGTCCGCCGCCGCCCATGGACGGATCGTCCATCGGCTTCGTCTTGGACTGCGGATCGCCGAACTGGACGACGAAGCCGGGCTCGACGCGGTGCACGCGCTGCCCGTCATAGAACTTCTTCTTCGCCAGCGTCACGAAGTTTTCGACGTGGCGGGGCGCGTCTTGAGGATAGAACTCCAGCACGATCTCGCCGCCCTTTTCCATCGTGATGACGGCGGTCGGCGTCTTCGACGGCTTGTCCTGGGCCCCCGCGCCGCCGCTGAGGAGGGCGAGGGCGGTGAGGGCGAACGCGGTGCTTACGAGGCGGACTCGTCCGGAACGGGGCAAAGTGCGGTCATTATACAGCGGCCGGCTCGTCAGCGGGCGGGCGCGCCGGCGCGCGTGATCATCGACAGGATCAGGAAGATCACGACGAGCCCGGCGACGGCGACCAGCACCACCTCGATTGGAAAGCGCAGCTGGCGGCGCGGCCGCCCGACGTCGATGGGCAACGCGATCGCGTTGATGTACTCCGACAGGCGCCGCTGCTCCTCGATGGCGATCTGGACGAACTGCAGGCTCACGCGGCCCTCGTGGCCGGCGCGCACCACCGCCTCGGCGATGTTCACCGTTCGGCCCGGGCCGAGCTGCAGCGTGACGCGCACCTCCATGCCCGCCAGAAAGCGCCCGCTCGTGCGCACGGCGCAGCCGGTGACCGACAAGTCGGTCGTCTCCGCATCCGCGCTCTCCGTTCCCGCCGTGAGCCGCGCGGGCAGTCGCACGACCATGCGGTCGAAGTCGCGTCGCTCGCCGGCCGTATGCGGGTAGCGCCCCCAATGGAGTGCGCGAAAGCGGTGGGCGCAGCGCTGACATCGAAAGGGATACAGGTAGAAGGCACTGATCATCCGCTCGTACGCGCCGACGCGCGAGCTGCGCCGCACGCTGAGACTGCCGCAGCGCGGACACCGCACGACGACATGGTACAGTGGACTGATGCAACAGCGCGAAAGCATTCGCAACGTGGCGATCATCGCCCACGTCGACCACGGCAAGACGACGCTCGTGGACGCCATGCTCTGGCAGTCGGGTCTGTTTCGCGCCAACGAGGCCGTGCCCGAGCGGATCATGGACTCCATCGACCTGGAGCGCGAGAAGGGCATCACGATCATGGCCAAGAACACGGCCGTGACCTACAAGGGTGTCCACATCAACATCGTCGACACGCCCGGGCACGCCGACTTCGGCTCCGAGGTCGAGCGGACCCTGACGCTGGTCGACGGTGTGCTGCTGCTCGTGGACGCCGCCGAGGGCCCGCTGCCGCAGACGCGCTTCGTGCTCAAGAAAGCGCTGGAGGCGGGGCTCCCGCCGATCGTGGTCATCAACAAGATCGACCGCAGCGACGCGCGGCCGGCGGAGGTCCTCGACGAGGTCTACGACCTCTTCATCGATCTCGATGCCACCGAGGATCAGCTGGACTTCCCCGTGCTATACACGAACGCTCGCACCGGCACGGCGACACCCGACCTCAAGGTCGAAGGCGAGAGCCTGGAGCCGCTGTTCGAGACGATCGTGAGCACCGTGCCCGCGCCGCGCTTCGATCCCGCCGCCGGGCTGCAGTTCCGCGTGACGATGCTCGACTGGGACGACTATGTCGGACGCCTCGTGATCGGCCGGATCGTCAATGGACGCGTGCGGCAGGCCGAGCGAATCGCCGTCGTCCACCGTGATGGGAGCGTCGAGGCGGCCAAGGTCACCGTGCTCTATGGCTACGAAGGCCTCAAGCGCACGGAGATCGCGGAGGCGAGTGCCGGCGATATCGTCGCCATCGCCGGCATCGAGATGATCGACATCGGCGAGACGGTCGCCGACCTCGAGAATCCGCTGGCCCTCCCGCTGATCAGCATCGACGAGCCGACGGTCTCCATGCTCTTCTCCTCCAACGTCTCGCCCTTCGCCGGCAAGGATGGCCGCTTCGTCACCTCACCGCAGCTGCGCGAGCGGCTCATGAAGGAGAAGAAGCTCAACCCCGGCATCCGCGTCGAGGAGACGGACTCGCCCGACACGTTCCGCGTCTCGGGTCGGGGCGAGCTGCAGCTGGCGATCCTCATCGAGATGATGCGCCGCGAGGGGTACGAGCTCGAGGTCGGCAAGCCGGAGATCATCACGCACCAGGAGAACGGGCGCACGCTCGAGCCGATGGAGCATCTCGTGGTCGACGTCCCCGAGGAGTTCATCGGCGCCGTCACGCAGAAGATCGGCCCCCGGCGTGGCGTCATGACCAAGATGGTCAACCACGGCACCGGACGCGTGCGCCTGGAGTATCGACTTCCTTCACGGGGCTTGATCGGATATCGAACAGAATTCCTGACTGATACGCGGGGCACAGGGCTTCTGAATCACCTGTTCGATGGGTGGGACGAGTGGCAGGGCGACATCGCCCACCGCCAGAACGGAGCCCTCGTCGCGGACCGCGGCGGCAAGACGACCGGCTACGCGATCGACAATCTCCAGGCGCGCGGCACGTTGTTCCTCGCCCCCGGCGAGCCCGTCTACGAAGGGCAGATCGTCGGCGAGAACTCGCGCGACAACGACCTGGACGTCAACATCACCAAGGAAAAGAAGCTCACCAACATGCGCGCGTCCACCGCGGACGAGGGTATCAAGCTCACGCCGCCGCGCATCATGAATCTCGAGCAGTGCCTGGAATGGATCCGCGAGGACGAATTGCTCGAGGTCACGCCGAAGTCGCTGCG
>Ga0207684_10001027_pt1 | contig 31303 bp, 31 predicted proteins | sample KBSK5501metaG_FD_184342 | JGI IMG/M metagenome (GOLD analysis project Ga0207684, IMG submission 184342) | Corn, switchgrass and miscanthus rhizosphere microbial communities from Kellogg Biological Station, Michigan, USA - KBS K5-50-1 metaG... | ecosystem: Host-associated > Plants > Roots >... | reverse complement strand
CCCCAAGGGCCGCAGAATCATCACCGCCCTGCTGGCCGCCTGTCACGCTGATGTTGAACAACTTACAAAAATCGCTGCCTGAACTTCCTAGCGAAACTGTGCGAAGTTGCATGTCAGCAGTGCAAAGGAAAACAAAGGAAAGGCTTTCTTTGATGACCTTTGCGAACTTCAGTTCCATTCCTCCCGAAACCCGAAACCCGAAACCCGAAACCCGAAACCCGGAATCCGGAATCCGGAATCCGGAACCCGGAACCCTACTGCTTCGCCACATCCAAGAGCTTTTGGGCGCACTTGGTGATGAAGTCCTGAAACTTCGGTTTCTCGTCGTCTTTGAGTTTTCCGGTTAGCTGACCGGCTTCGGTCTGCAATTCCATGGATTTCTGCTGCAGTGCCTGCAACTTGGAATTATCGCCGGCTTTCATCGCTTTATATGCCGCGGTGTAATCATCGATAAACTGGGCATACGACTTTACGAATGTATTTACATCCGGCTCGGCGAATGTAGGAAGGTCGTCAGCGAAAATCTGGGAAGCAAATCCCAGCGCTAAGATGAGGGTAGCTGCAAAGTTCTTCACGGTCGTTCGAGATTATTGAGATTTTGTGGCCTACCACCTGCTGATTGAAAACTGCATGGAGTGGACGACTTCGGCGAGCCAACTCATGAGTAGCAGGAACAATGTGAGCAGTACGGCGGCAGTCCCCAGGCCAAGGGCGGATACGCCTACCGTGTTGTAATCTTTGCTTCGAGAGGGTGTCTTTCCTTCGTGGGCCATTTGGTTCTTAGATTTTTGGTTTTGGCGGCTTCACCCTACATCGAGGTTTCTGGCTAAGCAATCTTGCAAATTTCAACAATTCAGAAGAGCCTGCTGAAGATTCATGCACCTCGGCTCACTCAAACCGGACTCTGCTGACGCTGCTTCTAACATCGCTTCCTGGATTCTCGCCGGGCTGGCAATGATCCTGGTGCTTCATTTGCATCTGTTCCCGGCTTTGGCCGCCGGATGTCTGGTTTTTCAACTTGTTCAGTTAGCGGTTCCGCTTATCCAGCGTCGGCTGTCGGGTTCGCGGTCGCGCCTGGTCGCGGTGACGGGTCTGGCGATAATTACGGTCGGGATCGTCGCACTTGCCGTACTTGGGATCATCGCATTCCTCAAGAGTGACACCGGTAATCTGGAGATCCTTTTTCAAAAGCTGGAGCATATTTTGATTGAGGCTCGCACCAAGTTGCCAGCTTCCGTCGCAGACTATTTACCCGGTAACGTTGACGATCTAAAAGCGATGGCTTCAGACTGGGTTGGCGAACACTCGAAAGAAGTACAGGTGCTCGGCAAAGAGGCAATGCGAGTGTTTGTACGGATGCTGATTGGAATGGTGATTGGGGCCCTGATCTCGTTGCACGAATGTGGGCCAACCTTCTTTGCAATGCCCCTTACCGGAGCTTTAACGCAACGAGCAATTCGCTTTGGAGCGGCGTTCCGAAACATCGTCTTTGCGCAGATCAGAATTTCCGCGGTAAACACCGTTTTGACCGCCATATTTCTTTTGATCGTTTGTCCGCTGTTTGGCGTCCATTTACCGCTGACCAAGACATTGATCGCGGTCACTTTTCTAGCCGGTCTATTGCCAATTATCGGTAATCTGATTTCAAATACCGTCATCGTGATCGCCGCACTCTCCGTATCACTACAAGCTGCGGTAGGCGCGCTGGTGTTTCTAGTCCTGATTCACAAGCTGGAGTATTTTCTGAATGCGAGGATCGTCGGTTCCAGGATTCACGCCCATGCTTGGGAGCTTCTGATTGCGATGATCACGCTGGAAGCTGCGTTCGGAGCCGCGGGTCTCATTGCGGCACCGATCTACTACGCGTACATCAAGAGCGAACTAGCCGACGCGAAGCTGATATGAAAGGAGACGGGAGACAGAATACAGAATACAGGAGATGCGACGCACGAGCCGACTTCTGTCTCCTGTATTCTGTCTCCTGTCTCCTTTCTCCTTAAGCCATGTCTCGGCTGGTTCTAGTCACGGGAGCAGCAGGAGGTGTGGGAAGCAGCATCGTCTCAAAGTTTTGCTCGCTTGGCGACACGGTGTTGGCGAATGACGTTTCTGACGAGCGATTGACGACGCTGGATCGGATTGATGGTCGCGTTATCAAGTTCGTCGCGGATATCACTGACGATGCTGGCTTTCGCGAAGCGGTAACGAACGCTGCTCAAGGGCTCGGCCCGGTAGATGTTGTGGTGGTCAACGCGGGCGGCTCGTCGTCCCCGACTCTGCGGAAAACAACCATCGATTCGTGGCGGCGCGATATCGAGCTCAACCTGCACGGCGCGATGCATACGGTTGAAGCGGTCCGCGAAGGGATGATGGCACAACGCAAAGGAGCCATCGTTGTGATCAGCTCAGTCAACGCTTTGCTGACTCTGGGAGACCCGGCTTACAGCGCAGCAAAAGCAGGTTTAATCAGTTATGTCAAAGCGCTGGCTACCGAATTAGGCAAATTCGGTATCCGGGCCAACGCGATTCTTCCCGGAACAGTGCGGACTCCGATTTGGCAGCAGAGAGTCGAAAAGAATCCAGCCATTTTTGAGCAGTTGCGCAAATGGTATCCGCTAGGTCGGGTTGTTGAGCCGGAGGACGTCGCTGAAGCGGTGATTTTTCTGGCCTCGGACGCGGCGAAAGCAATCACCGGGATAGCTCTCCCCGTCGATTGTGGGCTAACGGCTGGAAATCTACCATTGGCATCCGAGCTCACTGTTGAGGAGTGGTAGGGGATGGTTCCGGGTTCCGGGTTTCGCGGTCCGGGTTCCGGGAGTGGCGACCCTACCGACGCTGACTCCAGACTTCTCACACTCACACTCGCACTCACACTCTAGCAAGCGCGGGTCCAATGCGCTCGAAAGCATGTTTCCGGAGCAGACCCCAATTGTAGAATGCAAAATCTCGGATACCGAGCTGCGAAATGCCTTGAACAGCTTCAGCGAGCTCTTGGCCATCTCCAAGATCGGGAGTGCCAGGTCGAAGAATGGCACGAATCTTTGTGGGATCGTTCCCGGTGCGATGGAGTGTGTCCCACGCATCGGCTATCGCTCGTTGCGCGGTCGGTTCATAGAAAGGGACTTCGAGATAATCCACGATTTCTGCCAGCGCCCTGATGTCACTTCCTTCAATCCATGTGGAGGCAGTGGGCCGCTGGATTGTCGGTATAATGGCCAGTTTTCCTGATACAGCTGCGCGGATTTGTTTCACCAGTTCCGAAACTCGCCGGCTTCGCCATTTGAGATATTGGGACAGTTCCTCGTCGCTCAAAACATCCGCTGCAGTCCATGCTGCTGCGACATCAGCAGGGATATCAACCGGTGATCGTAAATAGTTATCGACCTTGGTCACCACGCGTTGCCGCAACCCGCGACTCTCAATTCCGGTTTCACGTTTCGATTCGTTCAGGCAATGGTCGCAAAAGCATAATGCGAGCAGAACGCTCATCCAGGAACTGATTTTCGTTTGGGCGAACTCATGGTGGTATCCATGCGGGTACGGCAAAAATCCGATCGTTTCGAGGACGATGCTCGCGACCGGTAGCGAGCTCGATAGATCTTGAACCAGCGCTATACCGAATTCGGCAACTTCCGGGTTAACCGGGCACAAACTATATGGATATCGATCGCCCCATGCGTTCCGTACTGTGGCATCCGGGTAAGCGTTGCCGAGGCGCGAATTGTGAAAAACGACAGTCCAGGCATGGACGCCCAGCCGGTCCGCTTGCACCAACTCAGCTGCGACTTGCCGTAACTTCTCGTCCGGATGTGGAACCGGTTTGATTCTGCCATAGCGCTTTAAGCTCGGCTCGAAGTAGACTGTCCCGTCCTCGGGAAAATAGACACGGCTGGCGCCGCCCCTGGTACGCAGAAACTTTCCGGCATGATAACTGACGGCGATAGTGACTTCGGTCAGCCGTTGGGAAGCGAGGACATCGGCAAACTTTATCGGTCCGCTTTCCATCACATCCCACGGGTACGCGTAGACGCTGCGGTAAGGAGCAGAAGGCATCGATCGGGATTGTAGGGTGGTGGCTGCCTGCTCAGCAAGCCTGGCCCTGCCGTCCTGGCGACAGTATCCCCGGAACGTGGGACCCGAAGCACGGAACTCGGAACCCGGAGCCCGGAACCCGAAACCCTAACGCCTGTAGACATCTGATATTGTTTCTTGCTAGCGTATATCCGGCGTTTCGCCACAGGACGTTCAAACCTCTAATTCAATGATGAAAATGTTCTCCTCGAAGCAGTTTTCTGTCGTCGCCGGCTGGGTTGGTTTGTTGCTGATGACCGCGGTGTTCGCGGTCAATGCCGAAACCGTGCGTGTCACCATTCCTTTCTATAGCAAGGAGACGGAGCCGTATTTCAAAAAGATGGCCAGCGAGTTCAAACAAAAGAACCCGGACATCGATGTTCAGATTGAAATCGTAAATTGGGATAACCTGCTGCAGAAACTCACAACCGATATCGCGGCGAACGCTAACGCAGATGTTTCGATTATCGGCACCCGCTGGTTGGCCGATTTTCAAAAGCAGGATCTGGTTGAGCCGCTTGATGGATATATGGATGCGGCGTTCAAAGATCGATTTATCAAATCGTTATTTGACTATGCCACCATTGGAGGGAAAACGAACGGATTGCCAATTGCCGCTTCGGCGCGCGCTCTTTATTTTAACAAGCCGTTGTTCGCGAAAGCGGGGTTCCCGAACGGCCCCAAAACGTGGACAGATGTCGAGCAATCGGCGAAAAAAATCAAAGATGCTGGTTCGTACGGATTCGGATTACAAGCGAAGGAAATCGAAACGGACACCTACTGGTACTATGCTTTGTGGTCGTTTGGCGGCGACATCGTCAAAGACTGCAAAGCGGTTTTCGATTCTGACGCCGGTGTTAAAGCGGTGGAAGAATACAAGAAGCTCATCGACGACGGCTTGACGCAACCTGGTGTGACTTCTTACAGCCGTGAGGATGTCCAGAATTTGTTTAAGCAGGGCAGAGTAGGGACTGTTATTACCGCGCCATTCCTGATCAACCAGCTGAAATCGGATGCGCCTAATCTGGAGTACGGCATCACCGCGATTCCGTCGGACAAAGGAGACCTGTCAATGGCGGTGACGGATACGATTGTGATTTTCAAGAACTCGAAAGTGAAAAAATCGGCCTGGAAATTTCTAGATTTCCTTTTCACCAAAGAACCCCGAATCGCTTTTACCAGAGGAGAAGGGTTCTTGCCTACGACTAAGGGGGAAGCGGAGGATCCTTACTTTACCCAAAATGAGCGCCTGCAGATTTTCGTGAAGCTCTTGGAGAAAGCGAAGTTCACACCATTGGTAAGCGGCTATGATGCGATGAGCGACGCGGTGGTCCGAGGGTTGCAGAGCGTTTATTTAGGGAAAGCGAAGCCAGCCGACGCTCTAAAACAGGCAGCGCAAGAAGCAAACGCGGCTATCTGCAAATAGCGCACTTTCAGCGCGCCCGTTATCCGTCTACCGTCAACAAGCCACCGTCCACCGTTACCGATGTCTGACAACGTTCACCAACGGAAGACGGAAGACGGTGGACGGAAGACGGCAGACGGCAGACTGAACCTTCTTCCCTACCTGCTCATTGCCCCCGCCTTTCTGCTCGCTTTATTCATCGTCAGTTACCCGTTTATCGACATCTTAAGGACGGCGACTCATGAAGTCACCCGGTTCGGAATTCTGGTCCGTACGAACGGAGTCGACAACTTCCTTAAGGTCTTTGCCGATCCTCTTTTCAAGGCGTCTCTCTACCGAACCTTGTTATGGACAGGCTTGGTCGTCGGCGGCACCGTTCTAATTTCATTGCCGGTAGCGATTCTTTTGAATCTGCCGTTTCACGGGCGCGCGATTGCCCGAGCGATCATCATGCTGCCTTGGGCAGTCTCTCTCACAATGTCGGCGGTAGTCTGGCGTTGGGCGTTCAATGCGGAATACGGGATGGTGAACGCATCTTTACAGCGGCTCGGAATTATCTCCGGTCCAATAGCCTGGTTAGCCTCGGCTGAGCTGGCTTTTCCAATTGAGGTAGCGGTGGGCATTCTGGTCTCGATTCCGTTTACCACCACCGTCTTTCTGGGCGGGCTCTCTTCCTTGCCCCAGGATATTTACGAGGCGGCTCGCCTTGAAGGTGCCTCAACGATGCAGCAGTTCTTGCATCTGACGTTTCCTTTAGTCAGGCCGTTCATCAACATCGCGATCGTTCTGAACGTGATTTATGTGTTCAACTCGTTTCCAATCATCTGGGTGCTGACCGAGGGCGGCCCGGCTGATAGCACGCACATCCTGGTGACTTATCTGTACAAACTGGCATTTCGCCTCGGCCGAATCGGTGAGGCGGCCGCTGTTTCCACTGTAATGCTGCTGATGTTGTTCGTGTTCACAGCCATTTATCTGCGTCTTCAAGGGAAGGAGAAAAAGGTATGAGCAAACGCCGGAGCCTGCTTATCTGGCTTGTTCTATCTCCCTTGCTAGGGATCATCCTCTTCCCTTTTGCGGTGATGCTGTTCACCGCCTTGAAACCACGCGCCGAGGTCTTCAGTTATCCTCCACGCTGGCTGCCGACCGAACTGCATTGGCAAAATTTTGTGGAGATGTGGCAGGCGGCGGATTTCGGGACCGCCCTCTGGAACAGCACCGTGATAAGCCTGGGTTCAACCCTCCTGGTACTGATCCTGAGCGTGCCGGCCGCGTACGCAATGGCGCGAACAAATTTTGCGGCTAAACAGCCGTTCCGCCAATTCCTTTTGGCGACGCAGATGCTTTCACCAATTCTGGTCGTCCTGGGTATTTTTCATCTGGTTGTTTCGATCGGATTGGTCGACAACAAGTTCGCTCTCGTCTTGATCTATGCTGCTTTCAATATCGCGTTTGCCGTCTGGATGCTGCAAAGCTATTTCGCGTCGATTCCGGTGGAGTTGGAAGAAGCGGCTTTGATCGATGGGTGCACCCGCTGGCGCGCCATCGTCAGCATATTTGTGCCGCTGGCCGCACCCGCCATGGTGGTAACCGCAATCTTCACATTCATCAATTCCTGGAATGAATTTGTCGTTGCGCTCACCCTGCTCCGCTCTCAAAGCAATTTTACGTTGCCGCTTCGCATCTTTTCGCTGGTCGGCGGCCGCTACACGGTTGAATGGGAACAGGTAATGGCGGCGACGCTGCTGGCCACGCTGCCGGTAGCGATTGTGTTTTCCTGGCTGCAGCGATACCTGGTCCGCGGGCTCACCGTCGGCGCCGTTAAGTAGCGGAGGAATAGGAACCGCAGATTTCACAGATTCTTCTTCAGGGCGTAGACGCAAAGAGGAAAAACACATCCTACATCTGGAAAATCTGCAGAATCTGCGTAATCTGCGGTTCCGATTTGCTTCTGTGAATTCGCTTTCTGGCATCCGCAATTCAGGAGGGGTACCAGGCTGATCGATTGCCTGAGCACTATTATTAATCGGCCCGGTAAGGCATCCGTTGTCATTAAAAATCACCGATTCATGGAAGAGGCTGGGGCCATCAAACGAATATCCTCTTGTCGGTGGCTCGAGCCTAATTAAACCAGCGCTACAACCATAGAGCTGATCTGCAGGAGCGAATAGCCAGGCAAAAAGAACGTGCTCCCACTAAGGTTCCAAAGTGACCTTAACTGACGTCAACCCGGAGATCACCATGTCTATTCCTTTTTGGTAATCACTTAAAGGCAGACGGTGAGTAACTATTTCGTCCATGGGTAGATCTCCTTCCTCGATCATGCGGATCGCGACCGGATAACAACGCGGCCCGAGATGCGAACCATGGATGTTCAATTCTTTGGAATCTCCGATGATAGTCCAATCTACCGTCACTTTCTCACGCATCACACTGAATTCAACGAAGGTGCCAAGTTTGCGGATCATCATTAGACCCTGTTCCACAGCGCTCGGGTGACCGGTTGCTTCGATATAAACATCGCAGCCGTAACCCTCCGTCAGATCCAACACTTTCCGCACCGCGTTTTCCTTTTTCGGATTGATTCCGATGTCGGCTCCGGTTCGCTTTGCGACTTCTAAGCGTTCGTCACTTAGATCCAACGCGATGATTCGCTCCGGGCCCTTCATCCTCGCACCGGCAACCATCCCCAAGCCAAGAGGTCCGCAACCGGCGATTACGACTGTATCCTGATATTGGATGTTCGCGCGTTCGACGGCATGAAGCGAGCAAGCTAGTGGCTCAATGAAAACCGCGTGATGTAACGGGACCGATTTTGGCACTTTGTAGTTCAGCGCTCCTGCCGGAAAGATCATGTATTCTGCCCAGGCGCCGAAGGTCCGCTTTCTGAATCCGTAGATGTCATGGACGGAACACATCCAATACGCGCCCATTTTGCAGTATTTACATTTCCAACAAGGAACAATCTGCTCGCTGATTGCATGATCGCCGATTGCCAATCCATATTGTTCCGCAGCTCCTTCGCCAAGTCCGACGACTTCCCCAACGAACTCGTGTCCGGGGGTTATCGGCGCCTGGCAATAACCTTCGCGATGTTCGTCGCCCCAGAACAGGGCTGCACCGGTATAACATTTGATGTCACTTGCGCAGATCCCAGAGCTTCTTACCCGAATAAGCACTTCGCCCGGCCCGGGCTTGGGAACCTGTCTTTCTTCCATCCGGTAATCTTTCGGGCCATGACACATAATTGCCGGCATGGTCTTCGGCAAAACATCCATCGTCGTGCTCATCGATTGGGTTCTCCTTTGATTGCGGAAAGAGGGGGTTTTAATAGAGATCCGAAAATATTAGTGCAAAACTGGTTTGGTTGCAGCGCAATTGTGGTGACGGGTTCCGGGCAGAATTTTCACGCAGAGTTCGCTGAGTAACGCAGAGTGTCGAATTTAGATTTTTGTTTCCTCAGCGTTCCTCCGCGCCCTCTGCGTGAAACAACATCGTGATGCCGGCGACCTGTCCGCCGTGGTCTCTTCCTTCGCTAAAGCTATGGTGGATACGTTGGCGAAGGAGGATGTCGGCGTTCCTTCCTACACCGTCATTCCTCTTAGCAGCACAGGCAATGTCGCCAGGACTTCTCCGTCGCGATGCAAATGGACCTGATTGTGGAGATTGGTCACCACGCAGACGTGATTTGGAATAATGCGAACCCGTTCACCGATTTCTGGACGCTTCGCACATTTAGTCAGATCCACGATTCCGTGTTCTTCTTTCAGGCTCGCTATGACGGCTTCAGGATAGTCCGGCAAAATACCATATCCCTCCTCATTACCGGCTGGCATCAAATCGCTGGAAAGCGTTTTGCTTCCTGAATCAAGGATCGCCCGGTCGTTGGTTGGCCGGCTAACAACGGTGGCATCTATAGCAAAAGCACAGTCGCCCAACGAGGCCGCGCCAGCAGCCATCATCATGCGGTCATTATAAATGTACGTTCCCACGCGAAGCTCGGTTAAGGGAGCCAGCGAATGACTTTCCAACGCGGTCGGAGTACCTCCACAAGAAATCACCTCAACAGGAATGTCCGCTTTTTCGAAAAGTGGTAGTGCTTCGGTAAGGAAGTCGCCTGTCCCTTTGCTTGTCGGGTAGGTCATCAAGCCTTTAAATTGCAGACCGGAACGGCGGACGACCTCTTTGGCGAGATCTAGCGCTTCTTGCGGTGTCTGAACACCTTGACGCCCGCCGCCAGACTCAAATTCGATCAGGACATCGATTGGCGCCGCGGCTCGTTTCGAAGCGGCGGCGACAGTTTCCAGTGCGACATTATTGTCGATCGCCACGCCGACTCGTGCGAAGTAGGTCAAATTGGCTAATCGCTCCGCTTTCTCCGCTCCGACGATATTGTAGGTAATCAGGATGTCCCTCATCCCCGCCTGCACCATAGCCTCCGCTTCACCCAATTTCTGAACCGTAATTCCGATCGCTCCGGCTCGGCACTGTTCGTGCGCGAGAAAAGGAAGCTTATGCGTCTTAATATGCGGTCGCAGTTTAAATCGATGTTGGTCGCAATAATCTTGAAGCCGCCGAATGTTTCGCCGCACGATCTCGTAATCGATCACCGGTACCGGAGTTTGTAGTTCTTCGATTCGCATGGAGAAGCAAAACGTTAATCCGATTTTCAATACAGACCAAGGGCAAGGTGCCGGCCAACCTGCGGGTAAAAGCACCAGCGCTGGTAACTGGCTTGTTCTGCTGATTCTTGTAGTTCCGTCGATTTACGTTTTTCTGATGGTGCCACCGCTTTGGCGCGACTCAGACGGCTTCAATCAGATTTCTTCTACGTTCGCTCCCAAAGGGATCATTCATTGGTTACCGGGCTACTGTTTTTTCGGCCGGCTCATTGTCATCGTCGCCGGGATTATCGGGAGTCTCCTGCAAGGCAAAGGCTTACCTTATCTCTCGCTTGGGACACCCGCCCTGAGCGACGCCGGAATTTATGCATTGATTGTAGTGCAACACCTCTTCCTGGTGTTTGCACTCTGGTATTTGATTCGCACGCTGACAGACCGATTCGTCTTCCAGCTGCTATTCGCCGCGTTCTTCGCCCTGATCCCTTGGATGTACATATTTGCCAACTGTGTCGGGAGCGAAGCGTTCAGCAATCCGCTTGTGCTCCTGATCGCAGCGATTGGCGGGAAATGTTTAAATCCGCACCGGCAGTCGATTCCGAACTCTGCTCCGGGATCTGGTCTGAAGTATTCGGAAAAAACTCACAGGTGGGGCTTTTTTGCGGTTCTGTTAGCTGCCACTCTGACCAGGCAGATCAATAACATCTTGGCGGCGCTTCTGCCGATATCGGCACTGATTTTGTTGGGTGCTGGCTGGATCCGACGCAGGCGAAATACCTTCGACGATTCATCGAGTAACCGCTATGGCCGGAAATTCCTGATTTTCACCGGCATCGGCATTCTCGCGATTGTCAGTTCGATCTTGATTCAACAAACCATGTGTCTGCTGTTTCGCGTTCCGTACCGGTCTACTCTCGGCGAGACATTCGAATGGCGTCTCAGTTATCTCCACTCTCTTTCCGTCAGCGAGCGAACAGCCATCCTGGAAAGAACAAGCAAGGAACTAAACGATCCGGTAATCACTGAAGCGCTTGAGCAACTGAATCGGTCGCTTAGCAACGGCGACAAATGGACTGACATGTTTTTATTCTACGCCATTGACGGTATCCTCGTGAAATCCGGTATCAATGACACAAAGGTCCGCACCTATCAGATCGACCGGAAACTCAGTCGGATCGCGCGATCCGTTCTGCTATCAGGCGAGCCCCATTATCTGAAGGCTGTGTGGACCGATTTCTTCAACATATGGTCCTATTCGCAGGCCGATTTAGCGCATCCTCCATTCATCCTGACCGACTGGCTGCGCACTCAAGTCGACCTCCCAAGATACGCACGGCTGAAACCGCTAGCTTCATTCCAGCATGCGGAGGGCTACTTTGAATATATCTGGGAGCAGCAACTTTATTTCCACGTTTTTGATGGCATCCCAATGCTCTGGTTCGCAGCAATCGCGATTGTGCTCGGAGCCTTCGCCTGGCGGACCCCGGCTGGATTGACTGCTGTCTCTTACTCCGCGGCACTAATTGCGACTGCGATCCTGATTGTGCTTGCGACTTCGGCAACCTCATTTGCCGCGGCTCGTTTCTTTTTGCCTACATATTCTCTCCTGCAAATCAGCGTGCTAGCGATGATACAGGCCGTTGTAGGGTGGCGAGCGCCGAGGTCTGCCGCCCTTTTCAGGGCGAGTCGCTGATCATATCCAAACCCGGGGCTAAAGCCCTGGGCTAGAATCTGTTGCTCCTTCGGAGCGGGGGCCACGGAGTGGCTCGCGGCATTAGCTCTGACTGTGATGACCGAGCGCAGGGCTCCGAAATCTGGGTGTTTGTCAAGCCCAATTGCGCCAGTTCAGGGCGGGTGCGAATCCAACATGTGGCCGGGTGAAACCCCGGGCTAACTTCCATCGCCGCTGCCGGGACTCAGGGCGTCTTTCAATCGCTTCGAGTTGTCCCGAACTGGGTTACCGCTTGCCGTAGTCGCTTGGAGAGTGAGACGGGCTTTTTGTCACTTCTGATAATCAGTACCGGGCGATCTGCGCGGTTGATAATCTTGCGTGTGACATTTCCAATGACGTAGTCCCGCCACGGATCAGGGACTGGATAAGAGCCAGCGACGATAAGGTCGCAGTTTGATTCATTGGCTTCATTGAGTATTTCACTGATGACGATTCCGTGCCGGATCCGGATGTCAGCCTCGGCGCCGGATTGCTCAATCACCGATTTTGCGTGCTTCAGGTTTTTGCTCAGAGCGCAATTCGAATTCAACAACGCGCGGACATCTTCCTCCAGGCTGACCAGCCTTGCGTGCATCGCGGGTGGCTCGGCCAGAATGTTGAGAATGGTCACGCTCGCCCCGCATGCCCGCGCTAACGGTCCAACAAATTTTACTGCATTGTCTATATAAGTGCCTCCACCGCTACAAAGGAGAATACGTTTTATTTCCGGACGGAATTCCGGCACCATCAGGAGTGGGGGAGAGATCGCCTCGCTGATGGAATAGATCTTAGCCGAGCGCACGTAAAATCCGTGTCCCGCCCTTCTTTCCACGCCGGTGACAACGATGTCGTATTCGTCCTGTTTTGTCTGGTTTACGATTTCGGGCAGCGGTTCTCCATACTTCACGATCAGCTCGGTGCTGATATCTTTTTGTTCAAGCGAGCGTTGCCCTTGTAGCAGAGGCTTCGGAACTGCTTCGGTCTGTTCTTCGGTCAGACCAAGAATTGTTACAGCAGCGCCGGTGGCCTTGGCCAGAATTCCGGCAAAGTCGAGCTCCTTCCACGCCCGAATTGAGCCGTCGCTGCAAACTAAGATCTTCATAGGTCACCACATTGGAACCGCAGGTTCCGCAGGCACGCAGGCTCTGATCGAGTCTTCGTTGAATTTGAGTCCAAGGAAAACCCTCTGAGAATCTGCCGAATCTGCGAAGTCTGTGGTTTCAACTCTTCGATTTAGGCCCTATTGATGATTGCCTGTGATCAGCTTGTAAGCAATTGCGATCGCGCCCAACACTGGTAACGGCGCGAAAGCCAACCGAATCCTCGGTCCGGAAAAATATTGGGTCATGTTAGCGCCGATTTGGGCGCCGACTGCGGCTCCAGTCTGCATCATCAAGGCGACAAGGATATCGACGTTGCCCTGCATGGCGTGCCGCACGGTGCCGTATCCAGCAGAGATGATGATTTCGAACAGATCGGTGCCGACGGCGATATGCGTTGGAACGCCAAGGAGATATACCATGGATGGCATTCGGATGTAGCCTGCGCCTCCGCCGAGAAATCCACTGAAGATTCCCCCTATAAACGAGACAATCAGAATCGCCCAAACAGATATCGATTCGATCCCTGAGTGCGGAAGACCCATGCATGGGGGCATTCGGAGGCCGTGAACAAACTTTGTAATGGAGTCGAAAACCATCGCATCTTCTTTTGGTCCCGGTTTCCCGACGTCGCTTTTTGAATCTTTCCCCGCTCTTAATGTGAGCCAGCTTTCAACAGCACTGAACAACGCGATAAAACTAAAGACTACGATCGATACAATGCCGACCACCAGGTCGACGTGCGCCGTCTTTTTCAACAACTCGATCGCCTGAACTCCGGTTTCGGAGCCGACAATCGTTCCAACCACCATCACCCCGGCCAATCGGAGGTCGATGTTACCGAGAGCTCGATGCGTTCGTGCGGCGACGATCGATTTGCCAACAATGTGTGCAAGATCGGTGCCGACCACAAAATGCATCGGCATTCCGGTAACAAAGAGCGCGGGGCCGGTCAGAAAACTGCCGCCGACGCCGAAAAAGCCTCCGAGGCAGCCGACTACGAAGCCGACACAGATCAAGTAGATTGGGTCAAGGTGAAGACCTGAAATCGGAAAGAACATTCGGGCGTGAGTGCTGGTTTATAGGGCTAGCGTTTCCGGAGGCGGAGGAAGGTAGCGAGCATATTTGTGACAAACTCGAGCCCGACGGCTTGTCCGATCATCGCCAGAATCGCGACGACGGTGTAAATATCTCGACGATAGAGAAACAGGGCTTTCAGCCAATCTCCAAGAAAACGGAGGACGAGAAAAAAATAGACCGCAATCAGGGCGGCGTAAATCAACAGCTCTACCGCAAATCCGATAAGCGTTCGTTTTGAAGGCGCTGACATGGAGCGAGCGTGAGTGTGGGTGTGGGTGTGCGTGTGAGTGCGAGTTTCGATTGATCCTGTATCATTTTCACACTCAGAATCATTGAGCCTACCAGACTGCTAGTGTTTCGGCGAGTCCTAAGGACGAGTTGATTGGCGTCGCGCTCTCGATCTGGAAGGTCGACTCTGTTTCCTGTATTCTGCCCGCACTCGCACTCACACTGGAAAGCAAACTCACACTCGATGAAATGGAGCCTGCTCTACCTCATCTCTGAATGGGTGATTAGGCTGGGAATGCTGGTCTACGTGCCGCAACGGCGACCGGCGGCAGCGGCACGTACCTGGCTTTTGTTTATCTTTCTGCTCCCCTGGCCGGGTTTACTGCTATACGTTCTGTTTGGGCGAATTTATTTACCTGCGCGCCGCCAAGCACTGCAGGAACGCGCTTCCAGATTTATTCGGCAAGCGCAGGCTCAGATCGGCTCGCGGATTACGTCGGAGCCACGGTTGCCTGCTAACCTTGCGCCGATTCCTGAAATTGCGAGGCGCCTGGGCGACTTCGCCCCCTTTGGCGGGAACGCTGTTGAAATCTTAACTGATTATACGGGGACGATCGATCGATTGATTGCCGATATCGACTCGGCTCAGCACCATGTTCATCTGCTGTTCTATATCTATGAAGCCGATCAAACCGGGGCACGCGTCACCCAGGCGCTCATTGGCGCTGCGGCCCGTGGGGTTCAATGCCGGGTCTTGTTGGACGCGTTTGGCGCGAAGCGCGGCTTGCACCGACTTGGGCCGGCGATGCGCGCAGCCGGAATCGAAACGGTCACAGTTCTGCCGGTCGGATTGTTTCGGCGAAAAGCCGCGCGATTTGATCTTCGAAACCATCGTAAAATCGTTATTGTCGACGGTCACATCGGGTACATCGGCTCTCAAAACATCGCAAACCCGGGGTTTGTGAAAGATCACCCCAATGAAGAGTTGGTGGTTCGATTAACTGGGCCGGCAGTTGCCCAGTTGCAAGCCGTGTTCCTGGCGGATCGCTACTTTGAAACGGAGGACGTGCTGGAATCACCAGATCTGTTTCCGAAGCCTGTACCGGCCGGGAACTCAGAGGTACAGCTTGTGCCGAGCGGGCCAGGCTACGGACGCGAGAACGGCCGTGATCTCATCATTTCGTTGCTTTACGGAGCTCGGGAAAGAATCGCGATAACTACTCCCTACTTTGTCCCCGACGAACCTTTCTTGCAAGCGATCCGCGCGGCCCGCCTGAACCGAGGTGTAACAGTGCATTTGATCCTTTCATTACATTCGAACCAATTGATTACGCGACAAGCTCAACGCTCTTACTTTGATGATCTGTTGGATGCTGGGGTGAAGATCCATTTGTACAAACCGCGGTTCTTACATGCGAAATACCTTACGATCGATCGAGACTTGGCGATGGTTGGGTCGACCAACATGGACATTCGTTCCTTTGCCCTGAATGCGGAGATCAATCTGCTGATTTATGACAGGGAAGTGATTAAAAAAGTCTGCGCGCTTCAGGAGCAATGTATCGAGCGCTCGATCCCTGTTTTGCCCGAGGAATGGGAGCGACGATCGCTTATTGCCAGGGTGATACAAAACACCGCGCGGTTGATGGATTCGTTTCTGTAGGGCGGCAGGCCCTGCAAGGAGATAAAGGGGTTAGCAGCCGCACGAGGCTGAGCTAAAGCTCAGCCCTACCGATCGTGGGCCATGGATCAATCATCGGTAGGGTCGCGCTTTAGCGCGACCTCGTGTGTGTTGCATCCTCGTGGTCTGCTCAAATTACGGAATCGATTCGTTGCGAAAACATACCCGTGCCGGTCTCTCGGATAGGCCTCGGCACATGGGCGATTGGGGGATGGATGTGGGGTGGCACTAACGATGACGATGCGGTGCGGACGATTCAGCATGCTCTAGAGCAAGGCATCAACTTGGTCGACACCGCTCCCGTCTATGGATTTGGGCATTCGGAAGAAATCGTAGGAAAAGCTCTCGCCGAAGGAGGACGTCGCGATCGCGCTGTGCTGGCTACCAAAGTAGGAATCGAATGGAACCAAGGACGGCAAAGTCTTTCGCAATTCAAGTCCGGCCCGCATCAGGAAAGAGCTTGAGGACTCGTTGCGACGCTTGCAGACAGACCGGATCGACCTCTATCAGGTGCATTGGCCAGACAACAAAGTGCCGATTGCTGAGACTGCCGAAGCCCTCGCGCAATTGCAGCGAGAAGGCAAGATCTTAGAGATCGGTGTAAGCAACTTTAGTCCGGAACAGATGGCTGTCTGGCAGAAGAACGCTCCACTGCATAGCGTTCAGCCTCCGTACAATATCTTCGAGCGCGAGATCGAAAAGGACGTCTTACCCTATGCTCAAAGCCATGGACTCATGGTTCTGGCCTATGGCGCGATCTGTCGCGGATTGCTTTCCGGCAAGATAACCGCCAAGCGAGAATTCCAGGGTGACGATTTACGCCGCATCGATCCAAAATTCCAGGAACCGCGGTTTTCACAATATCTGAACGCTGTCGATCAGCTCGCGAGGCTGGCAAAGGAACGGCACGAAAAAAGCATTTTGGCGTTCGCGATTCGATGGGTGCTTGATCGAGGGGATCGCATGGTAGCTCTGTGGGGTGCCCGGTCCGCAGAACAATTGGATCCGTGCCAAGAAGCGTTTGGCTGGAAGCTTTCAGATGACGATTACACTGCTGTCGATCAGATTCTGGCTGAGACGATCAAAGATCCAGCCGGTCCGGAGTTCATGGCTCCGCCCGAGTAGCGGAAGCAGGATATGGCTTTCGAACCGCAGAATGATCTTGAACGCGCTTTGGTTCGCGCAGCGACTTCTCGGTAGTCAAGGACGAGGAGGAGGGACGAGGACGAGTCCCATCTGTCCTATTGGTCCCACAAGTCCCATTGGTCCTATTCGTCTTATACCCACCCATAAGGATGCTTGAGTCCGTCAGCGCTTGAGTGCTACCCTCTCCGCCTGAATGTTTGGTCCGTTCGATAAGGCGGAAGAATCAGAAGTTTCTTCTTGGGCTGTCAAAGTAGCTGCGCGGCTTTGGATGTTGCAGACAAGCTTTGCTGACGATCCGCCCGAAACCCGTCGCGAGTACCTGGTCGAAGAAATTGAACGTTCCCTCAAGGAAGTCGCTGAAAGCCGCCGTGAAGAATATCTGGCGGCTTTGATGGATCGGTTCCCTGGCCCGGAACGATTTGAATTCGGCTCCCCGGCTGTCCCGGCGGCGCAACAGGCCGAGGCGCCGAAAAGAAGTCCAATGCAGCTTGCGCAAGAGCTGATCGCCCAGATACCGCAGTTGCCAGGTGAGACTCGTGTCGCAATCGCGCAGAGACTCCAGGCTGCCGGATTGTTAATTCCGCAAAGCAAAGGGGTTGAGCTGCCTCCCGAGTTGATCGGTAAAATCGGGATGACGCCGGACGAGCCGCTTGATGAAGAGCGGCTGGCCAAAGTTTTTGCAGCGTTGTTTGATATGGTGGTGATGCTGGATCATCTGATCTGGAGCGTCTGGAAAAATGTTGCGCCGAAATCCGCGCTTCGCCGAGATACCGATACCGCCAATCTTCGGAGGACGATCGGCCGCTGTCTCGCCGGGGATCGAGAAGTTGCAACTTTGCAAGTTACGCAAATCCTGGATAAAACGCGTCAGCTGACTGCCGGGTTGCTCTCCGCGATTGGGCCGGCGGGCGAGACGTACGCGCGACAACATCTTGAAAAATTCGCGCCTGAGAAGATCCGCACCTCGGTAGAATCAAAGTCGCCCGGCTTCTTGGGAAATATCGAGCAAAAATGCTGGAGACGTTATCTGGAGTTGGCTGGAGATCTCAGCGGACCCGTAGTCGAAAAACAGATGGTGGACGCCATCGTTTCTTACACTGAAGCATTATTTTTTCGGCCAGAAACACGTGGACATTGACCGGTCCGATATATAGAGGCTGACAGCTTATGCAAGTTCACTGGCACGAAGGTTTATTCCTGCTTCCCCACCATCTGCAGCGGTTGCAGCAGAGCTTCAATGAAAGTTTGACTGGCGAACGCGGCCGGAGCTGGAGTTATGGGTACGGCGTTATCGATGCCCGGCTTTCACAGGATGACCTCGAGAATATGAGGTTACGATTCGATCGTCTCCATGCAATCCTGCCTAATGGCCAGGAGGTTCGCTTCCCGCAGGATGCTGAGCTTCCGGCAATTGATATAAAACAAGCGTTCGAGTCTCGTGGATCGTTCAAAGTTTTTCTTGGAGTTCCTTTATGGTTCAGCGCTCGGGCGAATAGTGTGAATCCCGGCGAAACGATCGATTCCCGAGCTAAAATTCTTTATCGAGTCGTCGAAACCGAGATGGCGGACGAAAACACCGGCGATAACGCCAAACCGGTTCTCCAGCGCAGGATCAACGCGCGCCTGTTGTTGGAAGGAGAAGACGCCAGCGACCTTGATACGATGCCGCTGTTCCGTGTCACGCGCGCAGCCGGGGAAGAAGCTGGTTTACCGCGACGCGACCCGGAATTTGTCGGTCCATGCCTGATTCTGAACGGTTCGGGCGCGCTGCGAGAACTGGTGCGAGACATTACCAGTCAAGTGCTTGGGAGTCGTGCCGAACTGGTCGTTCAAGTTAACCGCGGAGGATTCAGCATCGATACGATGCGGGGAATCCAATTTGAGCAAGTGATGCGCCTGAGGACATTGAACCGGCATGGCGCCAGGCTTGAGTCGTTAATCGAAACAGCGAATCTGGCGCCGTTCACCGTCTACCTGGAGCTACGTGAACTGATCAGCGAATTGGCCGCGCTTCACCCGGACCGAGACATGTTCGATTGCTTGCCGTACGATCACGACAATCCCTATCCCTGCTTCAACGAGCTCGCCGGCAAGATTCGTCAACTGGTCAGAGGTAGTGTCGCTCCCAGCTTCCTCAAGGTGCCGTTTACCTTCGCAGACGATAGCTATCGCGCGGCGTTGACGGATGAGCATTTCTTGAAGCCGAGCGATTATTTTCTCGGGATCAGAACAAAGGACGATCCGCGTTCTCTGGCCGCTTACGTGGAAGACGCAGACAAATTCAAGCTCATGCCGCCCAGTCTGGCCGGTCGCGCTATCCGAGGTGTTTTGGTCAAGGAAGAGCGGTTTCCTCCGTTGGAATTGCCGGCGCAATCGAACCTTTATTATTTCAGACTGTTGCGTGGTGAGAGCGCGCGCACCTGGCAGCAGATTCAGACCGAAAAAGGAGCAGTGATCCGATACACCGGCCGGGAGAAACCTGACTACGACATCACTTTGTACATGACGTTGCCGAAGGGAGAGTCATGACGCTTTTCGAACTTTGCGATCCCTTATTCAAGAAAGTCTGTCTCCTGAATCGATTGGGTCGGAAAGGGGGCGGCCCAACGAACTACGACCAACTCAAGTTGGAGATTCAGGATTTATTCAAACAGCTTGGCCAGACCGCAGAAAAAGAACCGCTGCTGCGCGCTCAATGGCGAAAGATCGAGCTGGCGCTGGTTTTCTTTACCGATTCGATGATTGCCGAGAGCAGGATACCGGTAGCCGAGCAATGGCACAAGAACCGCCTGGCATACGATCAAAAGGAACTCGCAGGTGACGAAAAGTTCTTCGATCTGCTCGACGAGACGCTGAACGATCCGAGCGCCGAAGCGACTGAACGCCTCCAAGTATTCTATACGTGTATTGGCCTTGGTTTTACCGGCTGGTATGCGACACAGCCCGAATATTTGCGCGGCAAAATGATCGACATTAGCCATCGGATTCAGAGCGCAATGGAGACCGATCAAAAGGTGCGGCTTTGTCCGGAAGCGTATCAATATCTGGATACGCGTGACCTGGTTCAACAGCCCGGCTCAAAGCTCGGCGCAATAGCAGTCATTTTTGCGGGGCTTTGTCTAATCGTGTTTGCAGTGGAGATCTATCTCTTCCGAGCCGCATCGATCTCCCTGACAGACTCTTTGAGCGCAATTTCTGAGCAGGAGATAGGGAAATGAAGGCGTTCGGCGTTTGGCGTTTGGCGTTTGGCGTTCGGCGCTACCCGTTTCGCGTTTCCTCGAAATGCGGGACAGATTTGCTTCGGTGGGCGACTGGGAGAACAAGCCTCTGGCTTGACTGTGGGTTGACCTTCCAGGTCGACGCCATGCGCGAAACGCGGAACGCCAAACGCGAAACGCCAAACGCCGTATGAAGGAACTAGGGTACCTCTTCACCGCGTTCGCGAACCTTGCGACCTGGGTCAAGGTTGTCATTCTTCTTCTGTTGGCGACGACGATCATCGGGGCGGCAGCGTTTTTTGGCCCGCACGTCGCGTTGATTGTAGCGATCGGCCTTTTGCTGCTGGGGCTGCTCTTCGGGCTTTACCTCATAACCGTCTATTGGGTGCGCAGGCGGAAAGCGGCGGAGATGCGCGGCGAAATCGTTACAACAGCTGCTCACCGCGGAATCAGCGATGCGGCCGCGCGCGGCAGGTTAGAAGATCTGCGCCGCAATTTTTCTGAAGGAATCTCGAAGTTTGAAGCCGCGGGAAAAGATTTCTATGGACTTCCTTGGTACGTAATCGCCGGTGAGCCCGGTTCGGGAAAAACCGAAGCGATCCGGCGCTCCCAGGCCGGGTTCCCGCCAGGGTTGCAAGACGAGTTTCAAGGGGTGGGCGGAACGATCAACATGAATTGGTGGTTCACCAATTACGCCGTCATCCTCGATACAGCAGGCCGTTTGATTTTCGAAGAGGTCGAAGCGGGCGTAACCAGCGAATGGCGCGAGTTCTTGGCTCTTTTGAAAAGGTTTAGGCCGAATTGTCCGGTGAACGGGCTAATGCTGACAATCCCGGTCGAAAGCCTGGTGCGCGATTCGGTCGAAGTGATGGAGCAGAAGGCCGCCAAACTCGCGCGCCAATTGGATGTCATTCAAAAAGAGTTAGACATCCGGTTCCCAGTGTTTGTTCTCCTGACCAAGTGCGACCTGATCAATGGATTTCGCGAGTTCTTTGATGATCTGGATGATCCACGTGCTCAGCAACAAATGCTGGGTTGGTCTAACCCCGCGCCGCTGGACGCTCCGTTCAGACCGGAGCTGCTCGATACACATCTTCGGGCTGTCAGCAAACGTTTGGAAAAACGGCGACTAGGTCTGCTACTGGATCCGGTAGCTGTCAACGGCTCGCATCGCCGGGCGGATGAGGTCGATCGGCTGTATGAGTTTCCGTCCAGTCTGGCCGCCTTGGCGCCGCGACTGAAGCGTTATTTGGAAATCATCTTTGTTGCCGGCGAATGGAGTGCTCGACCCCCATTTTTGCGCGGGATCTATTTCACTTCTTCGCTGCGAGAAGGCTCCGAGCTTGATTCTGACTTAGCCGAGGCGATGGGCCTGGATGTCGATCAACTGCCGGCCGGGCGTGCCTGGGAGAAAGATCGGCCGTTTTTCTTGCGCGATCTATTCCTCGATAAAGTCTTCAGGGAAGATGGCCTGGTTACCCGAGCGACCAACACCAATCAGCTTTTACTGCGAAGGAAACTTTTGCTGTTTGGCGCTGGCATTGTGGGATTGCTGGCACTGTTAATTTCCGGGCTGATGGGTTATCGCTCACTTCAGAGCGGGGTTCTAACCCAGGACGGTTTCTGGACACGCGCTACCGAGGGCTGGAGAGGTAAAACCTGGCAACCGATTGTGACCCCGGATCCCGGCGGCAGCCTGTTATACAAATATCGTGGCGACGAACCGGTTGGGTACGGGCTCACTGAAGAAACGAAAGCAGAGTTTCACTACGGTAATCTAACCCTCGAGCAGTACCAGATCGCTCTGCGTCAGCTCGCTGCGGATCCGCTGCACGTACCCTGGATATTTGGTTTGTTTGCGCGTTCTGGCAGCGACCCGGATTGGGATCGAGAGCAGGCTCAACGGGTAATGTTCGAAGATAGCGCTGTGAAACCGGTGCTTGATGCGACTCGGAAAAAGATGAGCGAACGAGAGCCGGAGTTCCCAGCGCAGGGCAAAGCAGATCCGAGGTCAGCCGAAAAAGTGAGCGCCCTGGAGGCCAAAGCTCTGGTTGAGCTGATTCGGATCGAGATCGGATTGGTTCGGCGCAAAGAAGCGAATCCCAGCACTTTTCTTGGGCCAACACTAGAATATGTAGCTGATAAACAGGATCCATCTCGCCTGGTTGAGGTGATGAACTGGACTTACACGGCCAATCCTGACGGCAAAAACAAATGGCCGCCTGACTGGGCCGGTGGAGGTAACTCTCTTGCTCAAAACGTCGCAATCAGGACCGGGCTGGATCGCCTGATCGCGGACGCCAATCAACGTGTTCAAACTGCGGAGAGCAACCTTCGCCAGCTGCTCGATCTGGCAGATAAATCGCGGCAGTACCAAACGACAGAGACCGAACTCTCGACCAAAGCGAGCATTAAGGATGACCCGAGCACCAGCGATCGAGAAGTTGCCGCGATGTTCGACAAGCTGCGAGGGGACAAGGCAATTCTGGAAGAGAAAATTGGAGCGGTACGACAGGCGCGCATCTTTGAAGATGGACCGGAAACACTCTTTTCCGCCTATCAAAAACAGACCAGCGCCAACGAGACACGACTTGGGCAGGTAGCCACTATCCTGGCAGATATCGAGAAGGTAGTTCCGACCTTCGATCCGATGAAGCCGACCACCAAAATATTTGAAACGGTTCAGGAAGCGAACCCGAAGTTGGCTCTGCTAAAAGAAATCAAGGCAAGGCTCGTACCAGTTGCGCAGCAACTGAAGGTGCGTGTTCAGAACATCGTTACCCCTAAGCAGGTTGAGGATTTCAAGGCCTTGGATGACGCGGTTTTGGCAGCTGGGCAAGACAAACGTCCGGTCTACCTCGAACGTTGGGATCTCTATCAAGAGTGCCAGGCGGCCGCGTCTCAATCACGATTGGATTCGCGTGTGGGGCAGAAATGGATGCCGCTGACCCAGTTGGGAACGGCGCTGGGATCGACACAAGCCAGGGTCGAAGGCTACCGAGGCAAGCTCAAGGAACCGTTCGTCACAACGTGCAACTACCTGCTTCGACGGGCAGAAGATACGCAGCGGGAGGCGGTAGGCGTCGATTACTTGAAAAACGCCAAACTGTTGTTACGAACCAGGCTGCGCTTCCCGTTACTCTGGCCTCCGGCAGCCGATAATCAGTCGATGAGCGCCGAACAGGTGCGGGACGCAAAGGGCCTGATTGCCGCCATTCGTCGCGATGTCCAGTCCGACGCCGTTGCCAAACTGCCGCCGGCAACCCGCCAAACCCTGGCCGATTTCGCAAAAGGACTAAACAGCGTGGACCTCCTCTGCGACGCTTTAATGAAACCGGATGGAACGTTGTCCACTGCTTCGATTATCTTGATGAACGGCCAGGCGCAAAAACAGTTGTCCGGACCGGATCTCGCGCCGCTGCCAACGCCGCCTCCGGTGCCGACTCCACCGAAGCGCTCTCTCCTCAGCCAGCTTTTCGTCGGCGATAAACCGGTACCGACGCCGATTCCTACCCCTCCCTACAACATTCGGAATTGGAACTCCGTTCAGTTGAGCGGCTCGCGCGTAGTGCCGGTAGACACTCCGTCCGATGTGCAATTAGGGAAAGTGCGCGTCAACGAGAGCTTTCGTTTCGCGCTCTACCATACGCCAGCCGGGGGCGGAGGGGGAGAATCGATAAACCTCGGTACAAACTGGTCAGTCTTACGATTGCTCGGCCGTGGCGCTAAACCGGTTGATGCCGGCCAGCTTTGGAGAGTGTCTCTAAAACCAGGTGAGCCAACTGCCGTGTGGCTGCAAATCGGTTTCGAACGCCCGCTGCCAGCTCTTGATGCATGGCCAACCGTCGACAGTCTCGGTCTACGAGACGTGGTTGGTCCGGGGGGATGAACGCCGTCAGCGCCGTCACCGCCGACATCGCCAACAACTGAGATATGCGGAAAGCCGAAACAATTTCTGGAGGGCCGGCGCTCCGTCGCCGCCGTCGTCCAAGTAGTGAGGAATGTTCTTTGCCGGCGATGTCGGCGTTGGCCTGACAATGACGCGCTTCCAAAAGGTCTTCTTGCGCGACCAGCTCGGTGAAAGAGTTTACGCAGCCGCATTCGGCAAACATCCCGCCTGGGACGATCATATCGATGATATCGGGTTGGTCACAGAGACCATGGTGCTGGCGAAACAGCTGCTCTATTCCCAAGGGATCGCAAGTCAACTCGCTAGCGGTGCCTGGGATCAGATCGAGCGCGCCGGACAATCTCTCGAGTTCGACCATCGCTTTGTATGGGCGCGAAAACAGCAGACATTAATCGGCGCCATTCACGCCTCAAGCGACGGAAAAGGGAGAGCCCGTTTTCCAATGGTTGTCTCTATTCAGGCGCCGGTAAATGGCTTACGAGCGGCTCAGATTTACCTTCCCCAAGCCGAAAAGCTTGGAACCCGATGCAAGGCGGCTCGCACGCGCGATGAGTTTCGAGCGGCCGTTGACCAGGCAAATAAGGAGCTCAACGCGTTTCGATTGCTGTCGGATGCTCAACCAGGGGTCGCTCATCCCGAGGTGGGTGATGATTCAACTGCCATTGAGTTGGGGGCGCAGCTTTTGAAGGCATCCAAGGATCCGCGTGACAGCCGGTTTCGTTTACCTGCTGTTTCTGCCCGGGTGCAGGACAACCTCGAATTCTGGGCCGGCTACATAGAATGCCATGTTCAGCCGCATCAGCCCTTTTTTCTGGTTGCGGCGGTAGGAGCGATGCCAATCGACCTCCGGATTGGCGAGCCAGAATCGAACGACTGGTTTTGTCTTCGCGCCAAAGAAACGGCGTTACCCATCACAAAACCGAAAGAGCCTACCTCCCCGCACTTGCGGCTTGCAAGGGCTTATCTTGAGTGGTTCAGACTCGGGACCGGCCCGCAACCAAACCCCAGTCCCATAGGCTGGAGAAGGCTGTTTGGCTGGTAGGCGATGGAAACGCCGACAACGCCGTCATCGCCGACAACGGGCGCCGAACTCCCTCCCGTCCCCGGCGTCCCTGTTCCGGAACCCGAAAGTCGGAACCCGGAACCCGGGACCCGGAACCCGAAACCCACTCTACTACCATCGTGTACTACCCATCCGGCATGAAGCTGGTCATTATATCGTGAAACTGATACGCTCAGTCCCTGTATTCCTTTCTATATGCTAAAGGTTGAAGACCTGATCGCGCCGTTATCCCCGGAGAAGCCCTGTGGTGAGGATCTCTCTTACGATCACGCCTTGCAGGAACTGGAGACGCTGATTCAGGGTAAACCCGAAACACAGTTTTCGGAGGCGGAGGAAGCGAATTGGCGGGAAATTCGCGAGCGTTGCCTGGAACTTTTCGCTCGGACAAAGGACCTGCGGGTCGCAATTGACCTCACTCTGGCGTGGCTTCAGGAACAGGGATACCTGGGGTTGGCTTCCGGACTCCGTCTCGTGCGCGGCCTTTTGGAGCAGTACTGGGAGCCGCTTCATCCGATGCTGGATCCGGAGGCCGGGAACGACCCTCTGGAACGGATGAATCTGTTGTCCGCTTTTGTTGCCCCTGAAGGAACATTTGGCGACCCTATGCAGTTTTTGCGGCGGGTAAGACGAGCGCCCCTTTGTCATTCCAAACGATTGGGCAGTTTTTCACTCTATCAGGCTCAAGCGGCCTCCGGTAAAACGGACGCGCCGGCGGATGGCGGCGTTCCGGATAGCGGGACGATCGATGCAGGCTTCCGTGATTCGGATCCGGCATATCTGACACAAGTGGACGATGCCATCGGCGTGTCGATTGCTGAGATCAACGGGATGGCAGAGTTCCTGGATCGCACGGTAGGAGTCACCAAAACGTTCAGCTTCGATCCGCTGAAAACCGTTCTGTTGGAGGCGCGTAAACGCCTCCGGCAGTACCTCTCTATACCGGGCGAGGAGGAAGCGATGGAACAGCAGCAAGCAACCACAACCGCGGCAGCGACGGCTCCGGGTTCGATTCAGTCCAGGAGCGATGTTGTGCGAGCCCTCGAAGCGATCTGCGCTTACTACGAACGGTCCGAGCCTTCCAGTCCGGTGCTGCCGCTTTTACGGCGTACTCAGCAGCTGGTGGGTAAGAGCTTCAATGAAATTTTGCAAGAGTTAGCACCTGAAACCGTCGCCCAGGTCAAACTGATATAGTAACCATGGTGCGCGCATCCCAATTTCTCCTTGCTTTAAAACAGCGGGTAACCGCACAATTAACCGTTCCACGGAACAATCAAACCCTGGGTTCTTATTATGGCAGCTGGCGATAGTCAAAAATTCATCGGTCGAAACCGTCCTCCTCGCGTTCAAATCGAATACGATGTGGAGGTTTACGGTTCGGAAAAGAAAGTACAACTACCCTTTGTGGCCGGGGTAATGGCAGATCTCTCGGGCAAGCCTGTGGAACCTTTGCCGTCCGTCGAAGAGAGGAAGTTCCTTGAAATCGATATAGACAACTTCGATGAGCGGATGAAAGCCATTAAACCCCGTGCCGCGTTTCAAGTGCCAAACACGTTGACTGGGGAAGGCAATATGGCGGTCGAAATGACTTTCGACAAAATGGATGATTTTTCACCTGCCGCAGTCGCTAAGAATGTCGAACCGCTTAACAAGCTACTTACTGCCCGGCAGCAGTTAGCTAATTTGATCGCTTACATGGACGGTAAATCTGGCGCGGAGGATGTCCTGCAAAAGCTGTTAGCCGATCCAGCCTTGCTTCAGGCAGTCGCCAATACGCCTAAACCCGCTGAGGAAGAAAAACCGGCAGGTGGCGCGCAATGAACCGAATGATTGGTAGTTCTTAACTTCACATCACTATGGCTGAGAAGAATCCCGCTAGAACCGAAGCTCCTGTCGCAACAGAAGCGCAACCAGCAGAGCTTAATGAGTTTGACGCTTTGCTGACCAAGGAGTTCAAACCTAAAACAACTCAGGCACAAGAGGCAATCCAGTCTGCCGTCCGAACACTTGCGGCGCAGGCTCTGCAAGGCGCCCAGCTGATATCGCCTGATGTGTTGCGGACAGTAGAGGCAATGATCACCGAGCTTGATCGTAAACTGTCCGAGCAGCTCAACCTGATTATCCATCACGAAGATTTCAAGACTCTGGAAGGCGCGTGGCGTGGATTGCATCACTTGGTAACGAATACCGAGGTCGACGAGCATCTTAAGATTCGTTTCCTGAATATTTCCAAGAAGGAAATCGGGCGAACTGTTCGCAGTTTCAAGGGAGTCGCATGGGATCAGAGCCCGTTATTCAAGAAACTCTACGAAGAGGAATTCGGAACTCCTGGAGGTTCGCCCTACGGAGTTTTGATCGGTGACTATCACTTCGATCACTCGGCGCCGGACGTTGAAATCCTGAACGGCATGGGCCAGATCGCGGCTGCAGCCCATGCGCCCTTCATTGCCGGTGCCGCTCCGACATTGATGAACATGGAGTCCTGGCAGGAACTGAGTAATCCGCGCGATCTCACTAAAATCTTCCAGACCCCTGAGTACGCGCCATGGCGGTCACTGCGGGCTTCGGAAAACTCGCGTTACATCGGATTGGCGATGCCGCGGTTCTTGTCCCGGCTACCTTACGATCCGAAGAACAATCCGATCGAGGAGTTTGCTTTCGAGGAAGACACCGCAAGCGGGGACCATTCCAAATATGTCTGGTCGAATTCCGCCTACGCAATGGGGACGAATATTACGCGAGCGTTCAAGCTTTACGGCTGGTGCTCCCGAATTCGTGGCGTGGAGAGCGGCGGCATGCTGGACAGTCTACCCTGTCACACCTTCCCGACCGATGACGGTGGCATCGATATGAAGTGTCCGACCGAGATCGCGATCACTGACCGGCGCGAGGCTGAAATAGCCAAAGCAGGGATGATGCCTTTGTCGCACTGGAAAAACACGGATTATGCCGTTTTTATCGGCGCACAGTCGCTTCAGAAACCGACCGAGTACGAAGATCCGGACGCGACAGCAAACGCGAATCTCGCGGCGAGGCTACCTTACCTTTTTGCGGTCTGCCGATTCGCCCACTATCTGAAGTGCATCGTTCGCGATAAAATCGGCACCTTCAAGGAGCGGGAAGACATGGAGCGGTGGTTGAACCAGTGGATTACTCAATACGTCACGGCCGATCCGACCGCCAGCGACAAAGTAAAGTCGGAATTTCCATTGGCCGCCGCTGAGGTAACCGTTGAGAGCGTGGAAGGTAATCCGGGATGGTACACCTCAAAGTTCTTTCTGCGGCCGCATTTCCAGCTAGAGGGACTGACCGCGTCATTGCGGCTGGTTACCAAGCTGCCGTCTGCCAAGCAGGCGAAATAGAGGTATCGGCGTTTCGACGTATCGACGTATCGGCGTATGCTCTGGGACCGCGAGAATCGTTCACCGGGGGTTTCTACGCCGATACGCCGACACTCCCGCACGCCGAAACGTTATCGTAGCGTTCCCACTTCCGAACGTCGGCGTCCCACAACTGAACTAACAATCTACCGAACCCCCTCATTTTCTCACCCTTACGGAGTATAGAAGAGTGTTGGGAATCTGGGTATGACTAATGCTGTACTAACTATTGCATCCGGGCAGTCCTCGATTGAGCGCCTCGAGTTAGCCGGTTGTGAAGTTAAACAGGGTTTCGCTGGGCAGCTCCGATCCCCCAAAAAATCCATTATTCCATTACAAAAGAATAACCGTTAAAGAGGTGTTTCCTTATGGCAGCAGTAGATTATTTCTTAAAGATAGATGGGATCGAGGGAGAGTCCCAAGATTCCAAGCATAAGTCGGAGATCGAGATCCAATCGTTCTCGTTCGGCGCTACCCAGACTGGCAGCTTCGCAGCTGGTGGCGGTGGTGGTGCAGGCAAAGTCCACATGCAGGACTTTCATTTCACTGTTCCGGTGAACAAGGCGAGCCCGAAATTGATGCTCGCTTGCGCGAGCGGTCAGCACATCAAGAAAGCGGTGTTGACTGTCCGCAAAGCTGGAAAGGAGCAGCAGGAATATCTGAAGTACACATTCAGTGACATTCTGGTCTCTTCATACCAGACCGGCGGCGGCGGGGGAGATGTTTTGCCGATCGATCAGATTTCGCTGAACTTCGCGAAGATCGAACAAGAGTACAAAGAGCAAAAGGCGGACGGCACGCTCGCTGGATCGGTGAAATCCGGCTGGGATCTCAAGCAGAACAAGGAGGCTGCTTAAATCAAGCTTCTCGCGGAGGCCATGGCAGCAAGGGGGTCTCTGCAAGATCAGGAAAACTGGGGGAGCATCGACACACGATGCTTCCCCAGGTGGGAAGAAGATTCTATGAGGCTAACAGCAGATGATCAAAGCTCCTTCCCGCAGCTGACGGAGTACTTGCGTCACGCTTTTCCAAGACTCACGTCCAATGCCGTGATCGTCTTTAACTTGAACAGGTTCGGGAGCTTGTCAGCCGCTCAGGCCCGGCATGCGTTGATGTGGGGCACCGATCCTTTGGTATCGATCGTGGATCTAAGTGCCGGACAATGCGGTATTCCGAGTGCAGACGGTTGTACCAGCGACGCGACCCACATCGAAATCGACGATGATATTGTCGCCGAGTTCGAAACAGGTGGAAACGCTAATCTGCGTCTGGCGCCCAACGGGCATTTCGTCTATCTGGCCGGTGTCACGATGCTTCACGAAATGTGTCATTGGGGAAATTTCCTCAATGGAGTGGCTGAAGCCACCGATGCTGGAACTCAATTCGAGACAGCCGTTTATGGCGGCGTGGTTCCTGACTAGGATTCAACGTCAACTACAGCAAATCTGATTTATGCCCCTCCAGAACTTTCAATATAGGATCAGCTGGGCCAACGATTTTACCCCCGTTGATTCTGCACCGGATGGTTCCGATGAGAGCGCTTTCACCCAGGCGCGCTTCAGCGGTAGATTTCCTTTCGTTCAACAAACGGACGGCACATTTGTGGTTCAATTGGCAAACTCGGTAGTGCGTCTTTCGATGGACAGAGCTGCATCCTGGGTAGTACGAGGTAGCGGGACGGCCGATCTACTCACCCATGAACAAGGCCACTACGATATTACCGCGTTGGGCGCCCGCGATTTCCTGAATGACGTTCTCGCCCTCTCTGGCAGCTCGGCAACTGATCTGCAGAGCCAAATTGATTCGGCCCGGTCGAGTAATCAATCAACGATCGATTCAGTCAACAGTATGTACGACGAGGACCCGAACTGCGGCACCAGTCATGGAACGAATGCGGCGAATCAGCAGCAGTGGAACCTCCGAATTAGCAACGCCAAAACTTCGGGTGCGCGACTCAGCTCGATAGCTTCATGCCCGTCCCCATAGCAATTTCTATCGCCACAAACAGAACGAATAGGTGAGTAAGCCGCCCCAAATCGACCGTGTTCAGCCCTGCTTGCTCGATCGGTTGATCGACGAGAATCCGGAGTCGCGCGTCGAAGCGGTCGGACGCGGTGTTTCTCTGGCGCGGTATCGTCAAGGCGTGCTCCGAGATATCGAATGGCTCTTAAATACTAAAAGCCGGCTTGCTTACGAAGGGCTTGGTGAATTTGGGGAAACAGAGAGTTCGATCTTGAATCTTGGAATGCCGGATCCAGCCGGTAAAATTGCCGACGCCGCTCACATCGCACAGTTGGAAAGGGACCTTGAAACTGCGCTGCTGCGTTTTGAGCCGCGTATCGTGCCGGATACGCTGTCTGTGAAAGCGGTTCGCGGAGGGAGTGATCGAGCAGGTTCGCCCAATGTTCTTGCTTTTGAGATCTCGGGTGAGCTTTGGGCGTCACCGATTAATGAGCAATTGCATCTGAAGACTGAATTCGATCTCGAAACCGGCAAATGCCGCTTGTAGCACTGGAGGTCTATGAATCGAGCGCTGCTATCTCATTACAACAGTGAGCTGGCGCATCTGCGACAGACGGCTGCAGAGTTTGCCCGAGAATTCCCGAAGATCGCGGGGCGTCTACAGTTAGACCGCGACGCAAAGGAGGTTTGTCCTGATCCCTTCGTCGAACGGTTGCTCGAAGGGTTCGCATTTCT
>Ga0207684_10001026_pt1 | contig 31307 bp, 29 predicted proteins | sample KBSK5501metaG_FD_184342 | JGI IMG/M metagenome (GOLD analysis project Ga0207684, IMG submission 184342) | Corn, switchgrass and miscanthus rhizosphere microbial communities from Kellogg Biological Station, Michigan, USA - KBS K5-50-1 metaG... | ecosystem: Host-associated > Plants > Roots >... | reverse complement strand
GTCACCTGGTCGCGGCGGCCGATGGACCCGTGACCGGTATGGTAGCGGACCAGCAGGGCCTCGCGGCCGCTTCCCAGCGGCCACCGGCTGGCCGAGGGGTCGCCGTCGCCGGACAGGATCGTCTTCATCATCTCGCCGTAGATCGTGCCGGGAGCCGCGCCCGGCACCGTGAGCCGGTTGGCCACCGCCAGCGCCGTATCCGCCAGCTGACCGGCGCGCCGGATGTACCGCTGCTCAGCCGGACTCTTGACGAGGCGCAGCAGCCGGATGAGGTCACTCGCATCCTCGGTGCGGCAGAAGCTGTGGAGGGCCGCGTCGACCATCTGGCCTCGTTGCGCGGTCAGCCCGTAGGCGTGGTACTCCACGCCGATCCGTTTGCCGCGGCACCCATAGGTGTCCAGCATGTCCCGCAGATCCTCGCCCGGGGTCGCCCCCTGGCGGTCGCGCCAGATCCGTACGTCCTCGACGACGGACGTGATGCGCGCCTGCCGGAGATCGGCCGAGCGCGTGCAGAGGGCCAGCGAGCCGTCCGCCCCCAGGTACATGCCCTGGAACATGCTATAGCCGCTGGTGTCGTAGCCGGTCAGGTAGTACATGCTCTCCTGCCGGAAGAGCAGGAGCCCGTCAAGGCCACGCGCGGTCATTGCCCGGCAGGCGCGGCGCCGCCGGCCTGCCAGTTCCCTGGTGCTGAAATGCAAGGCCATGGGCCGGACCTCAGGTCCCCGGCGTCTCGCCGCGTCCCCGGAGCACGACGCTGGCGCCGAGAACGGCGGCGGTGACGCCGATCAGGAACGAGCTGACCGCGGCGATGGTGGGATCGACCTCCAGCAGGAGGCTGTTCCACACCCTCACGGTCAGCGTCTGGACCTCGACTCCCGAGAGAAACAGCGGGATCAGCAGCTCGTCGAACGAGGTGAGAAACGCGAAGAGCGCCGCCGAGAGCACCCCGGGCAAGATGAGAGGCAGCGTCACCCGCCGGAGCGCGGTGAACGGGCTCGCCCCAAGGCTGAGCGCGGCCTGCTCGAACCGGACGTCGAAGCCCTGCAGGGTGGCCGCGATGATGATCACCACGACGGGAAGCGCCAGCACGGTGTGGCCCAGGGCCATGGCCAGGATGCTGCCGGTGGCCTTGAGCCGCACGAAGAAGAAGTAGAGGCCGATCGCCGTGATGATCGTGGGCACGATTATCGGCGAGAGCAGGAAGGCGTAGATCGCTCCCTTGCCACGGAATCGGCCACGCACCAGGGCCAGCGACGCGAGGAACCCAAGCATGGTGGCGAACACCATGGTGAGGAACGCGACCTGGGTGCTGACCCCGATCGCCTGCCGCCAGGCGGCGATGCCGAAGAAGCGCTGGTACCACCGGAGGGACAGGCTGGGTGGCGGGAAGCGCAGGTAATCGGCGCCGCTGAACGAGACGATGAGGATGATGACCACCGGGGCGATGAGGAACAGGAGCACGGCGCCGGCGAGCGCGGCCACCGCGACCGCCCCCGGCCCCGTCCGCTGGCCCTCGTCGCCCATCAGCCACGCGCCTCGAAGACACGCTCGAGGCGGACGATCCGGTTGTAGCCGACGAAGCCGACCAGCGTCAGCATCAAGAGGATCACCGCGAGCGCTGAGGCGAAGGACCAGTTGAGGGTGAACTCGACCTCTCGCTCGATGAGCATGGCGATCATCACGTCTGAGGGCCCGCCCATCAGGGCCGGTGTAATGAAAAAGCCCAGGCTGAGGATGAATACCAGGAGCGTTCCTCCCGCGATCCCGGGGAGCGACAGCGGCAGGAACACGCGCCGGAAGGCCTGCCAGCGGGAGGCCCCCAGGCTGTGGGCGGCGCGGATCAGCCCGGGCTCGATCCCGTGCATGACGCTGTAGACCGTCAAGACCATGTAGGGAAGCAGCACGTAGGTCATGCCGATGAGGACGCCGCCCTGGTTGTACAGGAGCGGCAAGGGCATGTCGGTGAGGCCGAGCCACGTCAAGGACTGGTTCACCACCCCGTTGCGCCCGAGCAGGACCATCCAGGCGTAAGTCCGCACGATGATGCTGGTGAAGAACGGCAGGACCACCACGATCATCAGCAGGCGGGCGAGCCGCGGGCGCAGCGTGGCCAGCAGGTAGGCGACCGGATAGCCGAGGGCCAGGCACATGAGCGTCACCAGCGCGGAGGTCCTGAACGTCCGCCCAATGACTTGGAGGTAAACCGGGACCCGCCAGATCTGGCCGTAGAACTCCAGGGTATATCCGGCCCCGCGCTTGTAGACACTCCGGTCGACGAGGCCGAGGAGTGGGTACACGAACAGCACCAGCAGCACCACGGTCGCCGGGAGCAGGATCAGCAGATAGCGGACGGCGTCACGGCGCTCGGGAGCGAGCGACGCATCGATCGTGGTCCCCGCCACCGGCCTGGGGCTCATGCCTCGCCGCGAGGGAAGACCCGCGTCTCGTCCGGCGACCAGGCGAGTATCACGGCGTCGCCCTCGGCGGGCTGGCGCAGGCCTAGGCGGTTCGGCACCTTCACCGTCACCGCGCCGTCGGCGCCCAGGGCCACCCGGTACCGGGTCGCGTCGCCCACATAGATCGCCTCTTCGACCGTACCCTTGCACGTGTTGACCGCACCGGTCTGCGCCACGCCGACCGGCCCCTCCACCGGCACGAGCTTCTCGGGCCGGACCGCTGCGGTCACCAACTGGCCCGCCTGGAGCGGCACTGCGCCGACGCCGCGGAACTCGAGCCCGCCGGCCGCGCGGACCAGCCAGCGCCCGGCCGTGGGCGCACCAACGACCATGCCGTCCACGAAGTTCGACTCTCCGAGGAAGTCCGCCACGAATCGACTGACCGGCGCCTCGTACAGCTCGGCCGGCGTACCGACCTGCTCGATCCGACCCCGCTGCATGACGGCCACGCGGTCAGACATGGTGAGCGCTTCTTCCTGGTCGTGGGTGACGTAGATCACCGTCACGTGCAGGTGCCGCTGGATGTGCTTCAGCTCGAGCTGCATGTGGGCCCGGAGCTTCTTGTCGAGCGCGCCGAGCGGCTCGTCCATCAAGAGGACCCGGGGACGGAACACGAGGGCCCGGGCCAGCGCCACTCGCTGCTGCTCGCCGCCCGAGAGCTGGCGCGGCAGCCGCCGATCGTAGCCTTGCAGCCGCACCAGCTCCAGCGCCTCGCCCACGCGCTCGCGGATCTCGGCCCGCCGCGCCCGCCGGATCTCCAGGGGGAACGCGATGTTGTCGAAAACGGTCAAATGCGGGAACACCGCATAGCTCTGGAAGACCATGCCGAGGTCGCGCTTCTGGGGCGGCAGGCCCGCCACCGACCTGCCGTCCACGAACACCTCGCCCCGGGTGGGGTAGGCGAAGCCCGCCACCATCATCAGGGTGGTCGTCTTTCCCGAGCCGCTCGGGCCGAGCAGCGTGAAGAACGAGCCGGGTTCAATGGTCGCGGAGACGTCCTCGACCGCGACCACCGACCCGAAGGTCTTCGTCAGCTCATGGAGTCGAACTTCGGCCCCGCCCCCTACCCCTTCTGCAGGAGCCACTGCGACCAGCGCTCGCTCACCTTCGACCGATTGTCCGCCCACCACTGGGCGTTGTGGAGGAACGCCTTCGGCTTGTGCTCGGGGCTCGACGGCAGCCGCGCCGCCACAGCGGCCGGGATGTGGTTGAAGGCCTGCCGATTGGTAGGCCCGTAGGGGATGTGCTCGGTGAGGGCGGCCTGCATCCGCGGCTGGCAGGCGAAGTCTATGAAGCGCTGGGCGTTCTCGGCATTCTTGGCGCCTTTCAAGGGACCCCAGAACTGCACCTGCAGCGCGGCCTCGTTCCACTCAATCGCCACCGGAGCGCCCTTGTCGGCGATGGCTTGAAGCCGCCCGTTCCAGATCGATCCCAGCACGACCTCCTTGTCCGCGAGCATCTGTGCCGACAGGGCGCCGGTGTCCCAGAACTTCCGGATCGCCGGACGCACCCGGTCGAGCGATTTGAAGGCGCGGTCGAGGTCGATCGGGTAGATCTTGTCTTTCGGCACGCCGTCGGCGAGAAGTGCGAACTCGAAGTCGACAGCCCCAGCCGCCAGGTCGGTGAGCATCCGGGGGCCGGGGAACTTCTTCAGGTCCCAGAACTCGGCCCAGCTCTTCGGCTGCTTGCCGGTCGGGAAACCCTGGGTGTTGTAGCCGAGGACCGTCGAGAAGTAGATGTCGGCCACCATGTCGTCCCGGCGATGGTCCATGTCCTCAGGGTTGGTGAGCTTCCAGCCTTTGTAGTTGATCTTGTCCAGCGCGCCCTTCTGGCTGAGCGAGAGCATGCCGAGCTCGCCCGCGTCGACGATGTCCAGCTCCATACTCCCCGCCTCGAACATGGCCAGGAGCTTGCCGAGAGTGGCCGGCGCCTTGACGACCTCGATTCCCGTCGCCTTCGTGAAGGGTTCGAAGATCGCCTTCACGTTGGCCTCCTCGTAGGCGCCGCCGATTGTCCGGATGACGACCTTACCCGCCGCCCCCGCTCGACCTGTCCAGACGAACGGGCCGGTGGCCGTCGCGGCGACGGCTGCTGCGCCCTTCAACCAGGTCCGCCGCGTGAACCGCACGCCCGATCCGCCGCCGGGCCCGAGGGCTGGTCTCCCGCCGTGTTCGTCGCTGCGATCCGTCATCCTGTCCTCCTTGCGAGTGGTGATGCTCTCGGCCCGCGGCTGGACGTGTACGCGTCGGTTGCCTGCCACGTGTGCAGCTCGAATGTGTTCGGCGTCTCACGCTCGCAGAGTGTGTCCGGTGGTAGCATGCCGCTTCGCCCCGTGTCAAGCCGACCTCCCGACAGTGGCCCGCACGTTCCTGCGCGATGGGACGGGCGTCCCGAGCTGGCGCGATTGCGACTGACGCACGCGCCTACTATCATGGCTACGCCGCTGGCATGGCTCCGACACTGGTCGAGGGGGAGGTCCGAACGTGAATGACGACACGCGGCTTGTCTTCTCGCGGGCCGAGTATGAGGGCCGTCTGCGGGCGGTGCGCCACGAGATGGCCGCCCGTCGCATCGATGTCTTGCTCGTGGACGAGACAGAGCACCTCGCCTACCTCGCGGGGTGGCACGCCTCGGGGTCGCGCTATCACGGGTGCCTCGTACCGTCGGACGGCGACCCTGTCATGGTGTTCCGCCAACTTGACGAGCCGGCGTTTCTGGAGCGGAGTTGGCTGCGCGACCATGTCTGCTTCCCGGATACCGAGGACCCGGTGGAGGCCGTCGTCCGGACCATCATCGCACGGGGCTGGAGTACCGCTTGTCTCGGGGTCGAGACCGACTCGCACTACCTTACCGTGCAGATCTATGAGGCGCTGCGACGCGCGCTCCCGCGCGCCACGCTCGCCGATTTCGCGACGGTGCTACGCGAACTGCGGCTCCGGAAATCGCCGCGCGAGATCGAGTACCTCCAGCAGGCCTCGCGCATTGCCGATCAGGCGATGCGCGACGCCGTCGGGGCGGTCGGGGAGGGCCTGAGCGAGCGCGAGGCGGCCATCGCGGCCAGCGGGACCTTTCTTCGCCTCGGCGCCGACACCGCCCGCACCGGCCCGATCACCGCCGGCGCGCGCTCGGGCACGCTACATGGTCTCCTCGGCAACCACCGCCTGAGGCGGGGGGACCTTCTCCACATGGAACTGGTCCCTTCCGTCAACGGCTACAGTGCCCGGCTCATGCGGCCAACGGTGATCGGCCCACCTTCGACGGAGCAAGCGGACACGGCGGCGCAATTGATCGAGATCCAAGACGACCAGATCGCGGCGATGAAGCCCGGTGCAGTAGCGCGGGACGTCGATCGCGTGTGCCGCTCGCGGGTCTTAGCCGCGGGCCTCCGCGACAGTTACGACAACTTCACCGGCTACACGCTCGGCTACTACGGCGCGACCCACCCTCCGCGGACGAGCGACTTCACCCGGACCTTCGTGCCCACCGCCGGGTGGGTGCTGGAGCCCGGCATGGTGTTCCACATGTACACCGGGGCCCGCGGCATGGCCTTCAGCGAGACCGTCCTCGTCACCGACGCCGGCGCCGAGCGCCTTACTCGGCTCGAGCGGCGTCTCTTCGCTCGGTGAGCGCCGTAGTCACGCGGCGAGCCGCCGTTCGAGCCAGTCGCGGAGACGGTAGTAGCTGCCAACGACCGGCAGAAACCACGGATCACCGGTATAGGTCGGGCGCGTGGGGAATGGTAGCGCATCGAATGCGCACGGCGCGACCGACTTCCCGGCGATCTTGAGCGCGGTCTGGTAGCCGAGGTAGGTGGCCATCGCCACACCGCTGCCCTGGCACCCCGCCGCGTAGTGCACACCGTCATGCACACCCATGTGCGGAACGTGGTCGAACGTGAACGCAACGTTGCCCGTCCACGCATGGGTTACGCGCGTGCGGGCCAGCTCGGGCCACACGCTCACCATCATCGCGTGCAGACGCGGCGCCGCCTCCCGCGCCGTTGCGCGACGGAAACTGGCTCGCCCCCCGTAGAGCACGCGCGTCCCGTCCGGTGACAGCCGATAGTAGCTCAGCACCCGGTTGGTGTCGACGATCATCCGGCCGCGCGGGATCAACCGCCGTGCCGTCTCGGGCGGCAGCGGCTCGGTCGCGATGATGTAGCTGCCGAGCGGGATGAGGCGGCGCCGGAGCCAGGGCATGACCGCGCCCGTGTAACCATTGGTCGCCACGATGACCTCGCGTGCCTCGACCACGCCGCGCGAGGTACGGAGCGTGAACCCGCCGGCTCGCCGCGTGATCGCGTCGACAGGCGTCTCCTCGACGACGAGAGCCCCCGCGCGGCGCACGGCATCGGCCAGCCCGCGATGGTAAAGGGCGGGATGCAAGGCCCCCGATGCTTCGGCCACCATCCCGCCGTGGTAATGGTCGGTATCGATCTCCTCGCGCTGCCGCAGCCGCGGTACGAGCCAGGCATCCGCGCCGGTGAGTCTCTTGATCGTCTCCACCCGGCTCGCGAGGCCCACATACACGGACGGGCAGTGGGCCCCGACGAAGCGACCGGTGCGCCGGTAGTGACAGGTGATTGCCTCGCGCTCCAGCAGCTCCTCCAGGAAGGTCAAGCATCGCGCGCTCTCCTCAAGGAGCGCGGTCGCCCGCTCCGGCCCGAACGCTCGCGCCAGCTCGGCGTGGTCGATCTTGAGGCTGCCCGCCACCATTCCGCCGTTGAGCGAGCTGGCTGCCTGCCCGATCCGCGCGGCGTCCACGACCAAGACTCCGACACCGTGGCGCCGCAGCTCGAGCGCGGCCGAGAGACCGCAGTACCCGGCGCCGACGATCGCGACCTCGGGACGATCCGGGAGCGCGGACACCGCCGCCTTCGACGGAGGCGCGGCCTCCCACCAATACGGGGCATCCTTGAAGTCGGGCGCGGAGATGTCTGCCGAAGCCATCATTCGCCTCCATGGGCCAGGCATCGCCCGCCCGCCACCCGGGACGTCTTGGGTCGCGTCGCGAATTCTCGCACACGATCGAGCCCAGCGGGGAACGAGCAACGGGCGGCTGCCGCCCGGGCGTTCTAGCAGCAGGCGGTTTCGCCTTGACCCTACGGCTGTTGTTAGCGATGCTCCGCCCTGATATGGAAACTGCGAAGCTGGCCCAGGCCGCGGCCAACGCCGTTGACACCCACGAGCTCGTCTCCCTGCTCCAGCAGATGGTCCGCATCCGCAGTTACTCCGCGGAGGGCGAGGAAGGCACCATCGCCCGCTTCATGCGGGACTATCTCATCACGCTCGGCCTAGAGGTCGAACTCCAGGAAGTCCAGCCCAACCGCTTCAACTGTATCAGCCGGATGCCGGGGGCGGGCGGCGGCACCAGTCTCATGCTCAACGGCCACCTCGACACCAACCCCGCAGGCGAGGGCTGGACAAAGGATCCCTTCGGCGGCGACGTCGACGACGAGTGCATCTACGGGATCGGCGTGTCGAATATGAAGGCGGCGGACGCGGCCTACGTGGCGGGGCTGCAGGCGGTGCAGCGGGCGGGCATCCGGCTCCGGGGAGATGTGATCCTGGCCCACGTCGTCGGCGAGCTGCAGGGCGGCGTGGGCACCATGCACATGCTCCAGCAGGGCGTGCGCGCGGATCGGTTCGTCGTCGGGGAGCCCACGGACAATTCGGCGCTCACCCTGCACGCAGGATCGCTCGAGGCGGAGCTGACCGTGCACGGGCGGACGCGGCACCTCTCCAAGATGGAGGAAGGCGTCGACGCGATCGCCAAGATGCTCAAGATCATCCCCGCTCTCAACAGCATGGCCTTCTCGGGGCCGGATCGGCCGGACTATCGCGGACTGCGGCGCGTGGGCATCGGCGTGATCCGCGGCGGGCTCGGGCCAGAGTATCAGGACTGGAGGCCCTCGCTGCTGGCCGATCGGTGCGCGATCAAGTTCTCCGCGCGCTACAGTCCGGGACAGACGCCCGAGATGGTCGCCGGGGACATCCGGGAGCTGATCGCGCGCATGCAGAAGGACGATCCCGACCTGGTAGCGGAGCTGCGGCTGAACGAGGGCGGGCAGCGGATGCTCATGGGGCCCTTCGAGGTCGCGCGGGACGCGGACATCGTGCAGACGGTCCTGCGGGCACATCGCGCGGTGGTCGGGGAGGAGCCGAAGATCGGGGACGTGGCCCCATACAAGTTCTACGGCACTGACGCGGCGCACCTGTCTCGGGCGGGGATGACGGGGCTGGTGTACGGACCCGGAGGCAAGTACAACACGATGCCGGACGAGCGCGTGGAGCTGCGAGATCTCTGCAACGCGGCACGCGTGTACGCCCGCGTGATCGTCGAGACATGCGCGTGAGGATGAGATCGGGAGGACGACCATGACCTGGACTCGGCGTGACTTCCTTCGCCGCACCACCATCGGCGCCGCTCTCACGACCCCTCTTGCGCAGACGCTGGCCGTCCCCCACGTGGCGCGAGCCCAGGGGGACAAACACGGCGGTACCCTGCGCATCAGCGCCACCTTCGGGCTCAGCACCATCAACCCGGTGGCGCACATCAGCGGGGCAGAGTGGCTCGCCACGCGCTGGCTCTACAGCAACCTCACACGGCTCAGCGTCAAGCGTGAGGTGGTGCCCGACCTTGCGGAGTCGTGGGCAGCCGCCGACGGCGGGCGCGCGTGGATCTTCAAGCTTCGGCGGGGAGTCCAGTTCCACATCGGACGTGAGGTCGTCGCGGACGACGCCGTGGCGACGATGCAGACCATCCTGGATCCCAAGACGGCCTCCCCGTACCGCGGCGAGATCGGCCCTATCGAGCGCGTCGAGGCCATCGACAAGTACACGGTGCGCTTTACGCTGCGCACGCCCTTCGCCGACTTTCCGGCCATGATGACCCTACCCGTGGCGCGCATCGTGGCCCGCGAGGGGCTGGGTGATCTGAAAGCGCTGGCGGCCAAGGAGTTTGGCTCGGGGCCGTTCCGGCTCCGCGAGTTCGTGCCGGGCGACCACGTCACCGTGGAACGCTTCCCCGGCTACTATCGCAGCGGGCTGCCCTATCTCGACGCGGTGACGCTCAAGATCTTCCCCGAGCCGACAACTGAACTGACGGCCTTCAAGGGGAAGGAGACCGACATGATCTGGGACGTGAGCCCGGATCTATTCTCGCAGGTGTCCGGCACGTCCGGGGCGGAGGCCATGGCGGTTACAGGCGGCACCTTCGCCAACGTGATCCTGCCGTCGGACAAGCCACCCTTCAACGACAGCCGCGTGCGGGAGGCGCTCAAGTACACCGTCGATCGCACGAAGATGCTAGCAGCCATCCATGGCTCGCACGGCGAGCTCGCCAACGACCATCCCGTGTCCTCCGCGTACATGTTCTATTCGCAGCTGCCCTTGCGCACTCCAGACCTCGGCAAGGCCAAGTCGCTCCTGCGCGAGGCCGGCCAGAGCGGCGGGGTCTCGTTCAAGATCTCCGTCGCAGGCTCGCCGCCCATCCGCGAGCAGACGGCCGTCATTCTCAAGGAGATGGCGAACCCGGCGGGCTTCAACATCGACGTCGAGGTGCTGCCCTACGACCGCTACCTCGCCCAGGTATGGAACAAGGGGGTTCCCTACGTCGGCTTCTACGCCACCCGGCCCACGGCGGACACGATCCTGATGAAGCTCTACCATCCCAAGGAAGGGCTCGACGAGGGCCGGTGGGCGCCGTCGCACACGGAGGCGCTAAAGATGCTCGAGCAGGCGCGCGAGACGCTGGATGTCGCACAGCGCCGCCGGCTATATGCGCAGTTCCAGAAAGTCGCCCGCGACGATGGGCCCTTCATCATCCCCTTCTTCCGCAACGAGCTGAGCGGCAAGTGGGCCTACGTGCGCGATTTCCGGCTGAACCCAAGCAATTTCGAAATGGATCTCGAGGAGGTCTGGCTCACGACTGACGCCCCGCGGAAGAAGGCCTAGCCCCGGGAGCTCGTGGCCTCCTACGTCGCGCGACGGACGCTGTCGATCACGCTCGTCCTCGTGCTCATCTCCTTGATCGTGTTTGTGGCCATCCATGTGCTGCCGGGAAGTGCAGCCACCCTCATCCTCGGCGAGTACGCTACCCCGGAGAGCTTGCGCGCGCTCGAGCGCGAGATGGGCCTCGACCGCCCGTTCGCCGTACAGTACGCCGCATGGATGGGAGGCGTCATGACGGGCGACTGGGGCTATTCACTGTCCATGAAACAGCCGGTGACCGCCATCGTCGGGCTGCGGCTGCGCAACTCCGCCCTGCTCGCCGGATTCGCGCTCCTGGCCGTGGTCCTGATCGCGACTCCCCTCGGCACCCTCGCCGCTCTCCGGCGCGGCCGCTGGCTCGACCTCGCGATCCTCACAGGCTCGTACATCGGGATCTCCGTGCCCGAGTTCGTCACCGGCATGATGCTCATCCTCGTGCTTGCGGGGCCGTCGCTTCATCTCTTTCCAACCAGTGATTACGCACCTCTGGCCGCCGGGTTCCGCACGTGGCTCTCACACCTGGTGCTGCCCGCCCTGACGCTCACCCTCGTCCTGGTCGCCCATGTGGTCCGCCAGACGCGCTCCGGGCTCGTGGAGGTGCTCCAGTCCGCCTATGTGAGAACGGCGCGGCTCAAGGGGGCCACCGAGCGCCGCATCGTCGGGCGCCACGCCTTACGGAATGGGCTGCTGCCCGCGGTGACGGTCATCGCGCTCGACCTCGGTTACCTTATGGGCGGCATTGTCGTGGTCGAGGAGGTCTTCGCTTACCCGGGGATGGGGCGACTCATCCTCTATGCGATCCAGAACCGAGATGTGCCGCTCCTACAGGTCTCGATCCTCATCGTTGCTGCCACCTACACCTTCGCCAACTTCGCGGCGGACCTGACGTATGCGTGGCTCGATCCGCGGATTCGATATCAATGACCGCGCGCGTTCTGGCGAACCCACCCCTGGCCATCGGCACCTTGATCCTCGGCTGCGTGCTCGCGCTCACCCTGCTGGCACCCCTGGTCGCGCCGTACGGCGTCGCGGAGCAGAGCATTCCCGATCGCCTCCAGCGACCGGGCGGGAAGCATCTGCTCGGCACTGATCAGTACGGCCGCGATCTCCTGACCCGCACCCTCTTTGGCGGGCGCACGGCGCTGCTTCTGGGCCTAGGCGCCGTCGCTCTCGGACTCCTGTTCGGCGTGCCCATCGGCCTGGCCAGCGGCTATGCGGGCGGGCGGACCGACGAGGTGATCATGCGCGTGGTGGACGCGCTCCTCTCATTCCCCGCACTCCTCATGGCCCTCATGATCATCACCGCGCTCGGGGTTAGCACTCTTCATGCGCTCCTCGCCATCGGCGTGGCCAATGCCCCAGGCATCGCCCGCATCGTGCGTAGCCAGACCCTGGCGGTGAAGCACGAGGAGTTCGTGCTGGCGGCCCGTGCACAGGGTGAGTCGCATGCCTATATCATGTTCGGCGAGATCCTGCCCAACCTCCTGGCCCCCATCGTCATCGAGGCGAGCATTCGAGTGGGCTTCGCCATCCTCGCCTCGGCCAGCCTGTCCTTCCTCGGCCTCGGCGTCCAGCCGCCCACGGCTGATTGGGGACTGATGATCCGCGAGGCGCGCCAGTATATCTTTCTCTCGTCCTGGCCGCTCCTCTGTCCCGGCCTTGCCCTCGCCCTGACCATCGTGGGCTTCAACCTCCTCGGAGACGGTGCCCGCGATCGCCTAACGGGGCGTGTATGATGTCGCGTCGAGCAAGCGCGCCTGCTCTTCAGATCGAGCATCTATCGGTGAGCTTCGAGACGTCGCGAGGCGACGTCCACGCCCTCCGCGACGTCAGCTTCGACATCGCAGCCGGCGAGGTCTTCGGAGTGGCAGGCGAGTCGGGCTCGGGCAAGAGCACGCTCGCCTACGCGATCATGCGCGACCTGGCCCCCAACGCGCGGGTGCTCGGCGGCTCGATCCACTTCGCCGGGGAGGACGTCCTCCGCCTGGCCCCGGACGCGCTCCGGAGCATTCGGGGCCGGCGCATTGCTATGGTCTACCAGGACCCGAAGTCCGCCCTCAATCCGTCGATGCGCGTCGGCCAGCAGATCGCCGAGGTGCTCGAGATCCACGCGCTGGCCTCCCGGGCGGGCGCCGCGGCGCGCGCGCTCGAGCTGTTAGCGCTGGTCAATATCCCCGACCCCCTTGCCGTTGCCCACGCCTATCCGCATCAGCTCAGCGGCGGCATGCAACAGCGGCTGGTCATCGCCATGGCCCTCGCGGGCGAGCCCGGCCTACTCATCATGGACGAGCCGACCACGGGGCTCGACGTCACCACTCAGGCGCGCATCCTCGAGCTGGTGGCCGGTCTCAGACACGATGTCGGCGCCGCCATCCTCTACATCAGTCATGACCTCGCCGTGATCGCCCAGGTGAGCGACCGCGTGGGCATCCTCTATGCGGGCGAACTGGTGGAGGCGGCGCCGGCCACGCAGCTCTTCCGACGCCCCGCGCACCCTTACACGCGCGGCCTGCTCGACGCCCTGCCCGATATCGACCTGACGCGCGCCTTCCGTCCGATCCGCGGCCGGTTCCCGGACCTCATGGGTCTGCCCGATGGCTGCGTGTTCGCGCCCCGTTGCGACTTCGTGGAGGATGCATGCGCACGCGCCCAGCCGGCGATGGCTACCGTCGGCCCCGCCCACGTGGCACGCTGCCGGCGGTGGGAGACGGTGATCGCGACGCCGCCCATGCCCCAGGCGCGGCGCAGCGCCCCTCCACTACTCGAGGTCACCCCGCCGGTCGCGAGGGTGGATAACCTCACCAAGCACTACGAGGAGCCGGGCGTTCTCATGCGGTGGCTGGGGCTCGCGCGACCGCCCGTGCACGCGATCGACGACGTGACGTTCGCCGTCCACGGCGGCGAGGTGTTGGCGCTCGTCGGCGAGAGCGGCTGCGGCAAGACTACCCTCGGTCGCCTCCTGCTGAGGCTACTGCCTCCGACCTCCGGCACCGTGAGCATCCGCCGTCGGCAATCCGGGGCGGAGATCGCGGACGACGCGGAGTTCCGCCGCGTCGTCCGAATCGTGTTTCAAAACCCCGACTCATCACTGAACCCCACGAAGCGCGTCGCGGCCATCCTCGAGCGCCCGCTTGCCATTCAGGGCGTGTCACGCCCGGCGCGGCGGGCGCGGGTCCGCGAGCTGCTCGAGGCCGTCCGCCTCGACGTCGGGTACCTTCATCGCTTGCCTCGCGCGCTGAGCGGAGGGGAGAGACAGCGGGTGGCCATCGCGCGCGCCTTCGCTACGGGGCCCGAGCTAGTCGTCCTCGACGAGCCGCTGTCCGCGCTAGACGTGTCGAGCCAGGCCTCGGTGGTCGATCTGCTGACCGAGCTGCGACACCGACTTGACGCGACGTACGTGTTCATCTCGCACGACCTGAGCCTCGTGCGCCACCTGGCCCACCGTATCGGCGTCATGTACCTCGGCCGGCTGGTGGAGGTGGGCACGGTGGACGAGGTCTTTCGCCCGCCCTATCACCCCTACACGCGGGCCCTGCTCTCCTCGATCCCCGTGCCCGATCCGTCCGCGCGGGCGGCTACCGTCAGGCTCGAGGGCGCGGTGCCGAGCGCCCGGCTCCCTCCATCCGGCTGCCGCTTCCACACCCGGTGCCCGAGCAAGCTCGGTCGCATCTGCGAGGAGGTCGAGCCCCCCCTGCAGCGCGCGGACGGCACTCATTGGCTGGCGTGCCATATCCCGCTGGAGGACCTGCGGCGCGAGCGGCCCGTTCGAGTTCGAGTCTCTTAACACATCAGGTTTGGCCGCTGAGCTTGCGACAAGCACCAGAAGGGTCCTCGCGGGGCGCCAAATGGCCGTGCGGGCGCCCGCCGCGGGCCCCCCTTACGAGGTGCGGCGGGCGTGGGCCCGCATCTCCGACCGGCTTCACCGCTAACTGGATCCGTCACCGGGTATACGTCGCGAACCGATCGCCGAAGACCCGGCACCATACCGAAATACCCCGGCTTGTGTAACACTGAAACGTTAGCCGAGGACCATGCGTCACACGTGCGTCATAGAAAGCCGCTCCCGCAGCACCCACCGGAGCCCAGGTGGAACTAGACTGATCGGGCTCGCAGCGTCCGTGGACTATCCAGACCTGCCCAATTCTAGTTAGCCCGCCCCCGGCCACAGTTGAGCCAGTTCAAGGGATTGTTGCCGCTACATCCCGCGCACACATATTCTCCAGTGGGCCGATGCATCTATTGCGGATCAACGGTCGCCTTGTCGGACGAGCACGTTGTTCCGCTCGGCCTCGGCGGGCGCTTCGTCCTGCCAGATTCGAGTTGCTCGAAGTTGTAGCTATTAACCTTCCCCCTTCACATCTTCCAAATCTCGAACGCTTTGGACAAGCTTTCGATAAGACCGCCGTCGCGATTCGCCTAGCGGAGGAGTTGCCCCATCTGGATCCTGCTATCCTCGATCGATGCCAGGCGCTTATCGAGGCATGTGTCAGGTCGGTGGCCTAGAAGCAAATCTCGTACAGGGGACCGACGACTTCCAATCTTGGGCGCGAGGTTGCACCTCCAACCGGTCCGGCTCGGGCAACACCCTGGCCGTCATCCCCAGACTCCGTTGGCTACCTCCGCTGGAACTCGGGCGAGCCCAGCACGAGCGCCGCGAGCTTCTCGACATCCGTATCCTTCGCGACCTTGTCGTAAGGGGTGATCCGCGTGATCTCGGGGCTGCTTAGTTGAGCCGCCAGCACCGCCCGGGTCTCCCGCGAGAGTTGATCGTGCAGCACCACGGTCACCAGCCGATCCAGCACCTGGTGCGGCTGAGTGCGGTCGGTCCCGTTCACGACCTCGGCGAGATCCACGTGGATGCCGCGGAAACGATTGTGCGCGAGCCCAAGCGCAAAGTTCATCCGGCCGAGCAGGGCGCCCGTGTTGACCCAAAACTCCGCCCGGTCCGGATACCCCGTCGGCGGCTGGGCTTCGTAGAGCGGCTCCCCCAGCTTGGCCACCTCGCGCGCGAGCACGAAGCCGCCGCCCTGGAAGAGCTCCGGCCCGGTCCCGGGCGGGGCCAGGCGCCCATCCAACGCGCGCACTGCGCTCACCACCACCTCCACCGGCGACTTGATCTTGGCGCGATAGGCCGCCGCCGACCAGAACTCGGGGGCGGTAAAGATGGTCTCCAGCACCGCGCGGATATCGCCGTCGGTCCGCCGGAAGGTCGCCGCGGCCCGCTCGACCAGCGCCGGGGGCGGGTCGTCGCTCACGAAGCGCCGCGTCAACTTGCTGGCAATGAAGCGCGCTGTCGAGGGGTGGTGGGCCAGAATGTCGATCACCTGCAGACCGTCCTGGTGACCCCCACCGGGCGGGATCATGTGCCCAAGCACCCGCTTCGGCCCCTGGTCATGCGGCAGCGGCCGGAAGAGGAAACCCCCGCCCTGCTGCGGTCGGTCGATGGTCCAGCCGGTGAAGCAGCGGGCCACCTCGATCACGTCCTGCTGCGTGTAACCCCCATCCACGCCCAGGGTGTGCAGTTCCATGATCTCCCGGGCGTAGTTCTCGTTCAGGCCCAGCTTGCGCCCCTTCTCGGGCCCGGCGGTCAAGATGAAGTCCGCACGCGTGCTCATCCAGTTGTCGAGGTAGAACAGCATCGCCGGGTGCTGCGCAGTGGCCAGGAGCAGTTCCTTGAAGGTGCCGAGCGCGTACGGCTCAAGGGCCTCCCGCTCATACGCGGGCACCATCCAGCGGAGGGCGCCCTTCAGGGCGTAGACGTTGAAGTGGTTGAACCAGAAGTCCCCCATCACCGCCTGGAGCTGCCGCTCGCTCAGGACGGCGCGAGTGAGCTTGGCGGCCTGCAACTGGGCGGTGATGGCGTACGGGCGGCGCTCGACTGGGAAGACCGCCTGCGTGTCCTCCGGGGTCATCTGGCCCATCGCTAGCATCTCTTTGATCTGGTTACTCGGCTCCGGATACGCCTGGACAAGCTGGGCGCTGGCCGTCCTGAGCACGGGATAGTCCGCGAGGGCCTGCTGGACCCGCTCATCGGGGATGCCTTCGGGGCGCAACTGGCGCTCGATGTAGGCAGCCAGGCCCATCTGGCGCACCCGATCCACGTCCCCGGGCCTCGGGCCATACCCCAGCCGATTGAGCACGTGGAGGATCCGCTGCTCCTCCGTCAGCGACGAGGCTGGTAGGACGAGGCGGCTCGCCGAGCGGAGCGTAGCCGGGGAGCCGGCCGGCGCCGCACCCGCGGCGGGGGCCGGACGAGAAGCCGAGGAACAGGCCACCCCAACGGTCGCTACCACGACCAAGCCCGCGATGCCGCGCAGTCGTCTCATGTCAGTCCTCCTGAGCGGCTCAGACGTCGCCCTGGGTCCTCAGTATTTACAGACCACTCGATTGGCCGGTGCGTAGACCAGAGGCCGCCCATTCGCCGTATTTCAATCGATTGCATATCGATCCTCGCATAGCAACCCTCCCGGAACCGCCTCTCGCCGTTGGTTCCAGGTAGGTTCCAGGAAAGGCCGGCCGGGCCAAGGACTTCCAATCCTGAGTGCATCCGAAGGTGGTATTTACAAATTGGACGGAGGCCAACAGGTTTAGGATGTGCGGTAGGACAGTCGGGCGGGCAGGCTGGCTATCGATACCGTGAAATCATTTTTCATCCCGCTAGTTTGCGTGGGAATGCTGCTCTCGGGGCTCTTGCATCTGTTTCTTCCGGGCGAAACTGAGAAACACATGAGCCGGCCTGGGAATATCCGCATCGTAGGAGGGATATTACTCGCGCTGGTCCTCCCCGCTTCCGTTTGGGGGTTCTATGTCCTAGCCGTCCTGTTCGTGATCTTCGGACTTCCCCGATTGGTCGCGCCGCGACATTCCATTCGTCTGCAACAACGCTCGTATCCGCGCAAAGTGCACGGAGTGCTGTTGATGATTGGCGCAGTCGGTCTGTGGATTATTTCTAAGCTGGGGGGTAGATGAATCTTTCACCTCTTCACGCAATCCAGGTCGAAGCGAATTGTCCGGTGGACGGCGAGACATTTCTTGGGTCTGGCCTTGTTTGGAAGTTCCGCAGCGCCTTCTCAATCTAATCGGCCAGAACGAAGGCGCCAGTCTCTCCTCGGTGATTGCACGGGCCCGCAATCACCGAAATCGACTCGCCTCGGTTACAGCGCCGTGAATCGTGCCCTCCCGATGTGATGCCAACGGGTTCACGGGACCGCTTACACGGCCAAGTAAGCCTGGCGCGCTTCCTCGTCAGCCAAGAAGTCCACCATCGAGCCGCGGTAGCGCACCATCCCGTTCTCAAGGATGTAGACACGGGTCCCTAGCTCACTGACGAAGCGCACGTTTTGCTCGGCCAGGACCAGGGTAAGTCCGCTCGCCTTGAGGCGGGTCAGCTGCTGGCCTAGTGTCTCCACCACCAGCGGGGCCAAACCCTCTGACGGCTCGTCGAGGAGCAGGAGCGCTGGGCTTCCCATCAGTGTGCGGGCGATCGTGAGCATCTGCTGCTCGCCGCCCGACAAGGTCCCACCGAGCTGGCGGCGCCGCTCGGCGAGGATGGGGAAGAGGTCAAAGACCCGCTGGGGAGTCCAGGCGCTGGCCGACGCAGCGCCCCAGGTCCGGCGCGCGACCTCCAGGTTCTCATGCACGGTGAGATTCGGAAAGATCCGCCGGTCCTCCGGCACGAAGCCGATGCCGAGTCGCGCAATGCGATACGGCGGCAGCCCCACGAGGTCGCGTCCGCCTAGCGTGACTCGCCCCGCGCGCGGAGGCGTGAGACCAATGATGGTGCGGACGGTGGTCGTCTTGCCAGCGCCGTTGCGGCCGAGCAGGCAGACGACTTCCCCGGCCTCCACCTCTAGAGATAAATCGAACAGGATGTGGCTGTCGCCGTAGTAGGTCTCGACGTGGCTGAGCTCGAGGAGCGCCATCAGTGGGTGCCCGATGCTGGCCGGCCCAGATAGACACGCTGAACCTCGGGGTTGGTCCGGACCTCGGCGGGGGCCCCCTCCGCGAGGACTGAGCCTTGATGGAGGACGGTAATGCGTTTCGCCGTGGCGAACACGACGTCCATATCGTGCTCGGTGAAGACGACCGTGAGCCCGGTATCGTGAGCGATGCCGGACACTAGCCCCATGAGCGCGTGGCGCTCGCGCGGGGCCATGCCCGCAGTCGGCTCATCGAGCAGGAGCAGGCGCGGGGCACTGGCGAGCGCGATGGCCATCTCCAGCCGCCGCTGGTCGCCGTGCGAGAGGATCCCGCTCGCCTTGCCCGCCTGCTCGTGCAGACCGACCCGTTCGAGAAGTGCGAAGGCGTCATCGCGGTAGAGGCGTCGGGCGGGGGCGAGGAGGTTGTAGTGTCGGCGGTAATGACTGAGCAACGCCGTCTGCACGTTTTCAAGCGCGCTCAGCCGGCGGAAGATGCTCGTGATCTGGAAGGTTCGCCCCAACCCGCGACGGCACAGATGGTGGGGCGCCAGGCCGCTCACCTCCTCGCCACGGAGGTAGATGTGGCCCGAGTCGTGTGCGAGGTCTCCGGTAATGAGGTTGAAGAAGGTCGTCTTGCCGGCGCCGTTGGGGCCGATGATGGCGCGCAGGTCCCCCAGCGGCACCGCCAAGTCCACGCCGTTGACGGCCTGCACGCCGCCGAAGCGTTTCTTGAGGCCCACCGTTTGGAGAACTAGCTCCGACTGGGGTACCGCATCCACACCCGTCTCCCGAACAGGCCCACGAAGCCCTGCGGCAGCAGCACCACCACCGCCACGACGGTGGCCCCCAGGAAGAGCGGCCAGTACACCGGCCACTGGCGACTGATGAGCCACTCGAGCACCTTGAACGCGAAGGCGCCGGCCAACGGCCCAAGGAAGGACTGCACGCCGCCCAGCAGTGCCACGACGAGGGGCTCGAAGGACTTCGTGAAGTAGGCGAAGTCGGGGAAGACGCTGCCGTTGTAGAAGGCGAACAGCCCCCCAGCCAGTCCTGAGAAGGCGCCCGAGATCCCAAAGGCGAGGAGCTGGTGGCGGCGGACGTTGATGCCAATGGAGCGCGCCCGGCGGGGATTCTCGCGGGCTGCCTTCAGCATGTAGCCGAACGGCGAATCAACAATAGCATGCAGCGCAAGCAGACTCAGCCCGACCATGGCCAGAGTGAAGTAGTAGTATGCGATCGGCGACTTGAGGTAGGCCGGCGGCCAAACGTCCAGGAGGCCGTCGTCGCCCCCGGTCAGGCTCTTCCACTTGAAGATGACCGTGAAGACGATCTGCGCGAAGGCGAGCGAGAGCATGGCAAAGTATGTGTGGGTGAGGCGGACGATGAAGAAGCCGAAGACGAGCGCCCCCGCCGCGGCGACCATCGGCGCCGCCGGCAACGCGAGCAGCATCGGCACCCCCGCATCTCGGACAAGTAGGGCGGGCGCGTAGGCGCCCAGCGCGAAATAGGCAGCGTGGCCGAAGGACACCATGCCGCCGAAGCCCATGAGGAGATTGAAGGCCGTGGCGAAGAGCCCGACGATGGCGATCTCGGTCAGGAGTTGCAGGAAGAAGGGAGGGAGCGCAAGCGGTGCGAGCGAGACCACCAGCAGGAGGAGGACCACGAGTGCGCGCCGGGATCCCACCGCTACTCCTCGGGCCGCCCGAGGAGACCCCACGGCCGCACGACGAGCACCACAGCCATGAGGGCGAACAGGAGGACGATCGAGATCGCTGGGAAGATAAGGATCCCGAAGGACTGCAGCAGCCCGACGAGCAGGGCACTGATGAAGGTGCCCGCGAAACTGCCCAACCCACCGATCACGACCACCACGAAGGCGGTCGTGAGCACGTCGCCGTCCATGCCCAGCGCCACGGCCACCGTCGGGGCCGCCAGCGCCCCGCCGAGGCCAGCCAACCAGCTCCCGAACACGAAGACCTGGGTGTAGAGGGCGGCCACGTTCACACCCAGCGCTCCCAGCATCTCCCGGTCGACGGTAGCGGCCCGAATCAGCATCCCCCACCGCGTGCGGTAGAAGATCAGCCAGAGGGCCACCGCCACCAGCGGCGCCAGCCCCAGCACCAGCAGGTAATAAGCGGGGAAGGGCTGACCGAAGATCGCGACCGAACCTGCTAGCGCGTCGGGGCGCGAGACGCTCTTGTTGTCGGGGCCCCAGGCGAGGAGGACGAGCGTGCCGATGACGAGGATCAGCCCGAAGGTCAGGATCAGCTGCATGAGCGGGTCGCGCCGGTAGATCAGGCGCAAGAGGCCCATCTCGATGATCCCGCCGAGGACGGCGACGCCGAGCGGGGCCACCAGCAAGGCGACCCAAAAGGCCCATGGCCGATCGGGCAAGGCCTCCACGATCGTGACCATGAGGTAGGCCCCGACCATGTAGAAGCTGCCGTGAGCCAGATTCACGATGCGGATGACCCCGAAGATCAACGACATGCCGACCGAGACGAGGAACAGGAGCATCGCCACGCTGAGGCCGCTCATCACCTGCACCGTGATGAGCGGCCCGTTGGTGATCCAGGGGAAGACGTTCGTGATGAAGTCCACGCTCGGCTCCGGTTGGGCGCGTGGGCGGGAAACCGCGGGCCGCGATTCCTGCCCGAGGCGCCGCTACTTCTTCTTCTCGGCCGCGACGGCTCGCAGCTTCGCGACCTCTTCGCAGCTCCGCACGAGCTCCTTGCCGTGAAGCTCCTCGATCTCGGCCAGGACCGGCTTGCCCTGCGCGTTCATCTTGACCACACCGACCCACTGGGGCGGAATCGCCTGCTGGTCGCAGCCGCGCATGATGACCTTGCCCCATGGGAATTCCATCTCGAAGCCTTCGCTGAGGGCGGTGATCACCTTGTCGGTGTCGGCGCTCTTCGCCCGCTTAATGGCCTCTGCGATGATGTACGCGCTGGCGTAGCCCCAGGAGGCCCCGAGGGTCGGTTCCTTCTTCGCACGCTCCTCGTAACGCTTCACCCACTCGGCCAGCTTCGGGTGGCGCAGCTGCATCCCCGAGTCGTACCAGGCGAACCCCGGGGTGACCGCGCCAACAGGCGCCTCCTTGGCGAGGGGATCGAGCTCATCCGGGTTGCCGACCGAGGCACTCCAATAGTGGATCTTCTCGAAGAGGCCAAACGGCCGGGCCTGTTTCACGAAGGCGATCTCCTGGGCACCCCAGACTGAGCTCAGGAACGCGTCCGCCCCCGACTGGAGCAGCGCCGTGACGTACGCGCTGTGATCCGTCTCGCCAAGCTTCGGCCAGTTCTGCTGGACAACCTGGACGTCTGGCTTGAGTTGCTTGAGGTACGCGATGAACTCGTCCCACACGTTGTGCCCGTACTCGTAGTCGGGCGAAATGTGGGCCCACTTCTTGTACGGCGTGGTGGCGGCCTTCTTGGCCAGGGCCCGCACATATTGGTTCACGTTGTTCGTGGTGTGGGCGATGTACTTGTGGCCGTCGTCCCAGGTCAGGCGCGACGTTTGACAGTGGGTGGCGAAATAGAGGGTCTTGGCTTCCTTGGCATAGGCCGAGATGGCCAGACCGACCGCGCTCGAGATGCAGCCGGCGAGGAAGTCCACCTTCTCCTGCCCCACCAGTTCGCGGGCTGCCTTCACCGCCTCGTCCGGCTTGAGCTTGTCGTCGCGGAAGATGAATTCGATCGGGCGACCCAGGACGCCGCCGGCGTCGTTGATCTCCTTGGTCGCCATCAGGAGCCCTTCCCGGTAGGGGAAGGTGTACACCGTAGCAAGGCCGCTGTACGAGTTGATCTCGCCGATCCGGATGGGCTTGCCCTGTGCAGCGGCCGGTCCCACCATCGTGACCAGCACAAGCAGTGCAATCAGGACGCTCTCCCAGCATATTGCGCTCCACGGCCGTCCCCGCATGGCGTCCCCTCCTAGCGCTCCCAGGCGCTCCTGCCGTCATTGCGCTGTCGCCCTCGAAAGGACCCCTCAGTCAGGCCGCGTATCCGCGGGGTGTCGAAGGGTTGTCCGAGGTCCCGGTCCAAGTGCAGCCGCGTCCCCTGCGGCACCCGACCGTGAAAGGTGAGGGCGACTCTGCGCGCGCCTCCGCGACATTGTCAAGACGCGTTTTGGGGAGATTCTTGAGCGCAACCGCCCCCCTCTAGGGGAGCTACAAGCATGGGCCGGCCCGGCTACCCTTCAGGGGCCAGGCGCAGACGATCCAACTATCGTCCCGCGCTCGCGCGAGGAGCCGGTCAATGACCAAGCCCATCGACCGATCTCCAACTAGAAGGTACGGGTGTTTTTGCGCCCCGGCTCAGATAGCGTTCGGCCAGCTGGAAAACATGCTCTCCGACGGCACTCGTCTCGTTCTTGGCAGCATCTTCTGCCAGGCCTACCGAGCTCGGCCTCCGCAAGTTCCGCCCAGAAGGAGGCGCCGAGCTGGCGAAAGAGGGCGACGGCCGTAGCCAGGTGCTCGGCGCCGCGCGCACGGCCGTCGATCCGGCCGTGCAGGCGGGCCAGGCTCAGCCGGCACCGCGCGATCTCCAGGAGCTCCGTGGTGAGCGCCAACGCCTCCCGCACCGCTCCCCCGCCGCGACGGCGTTTAGCGGCTCCTGCTGCATGAGCACCTCGGCCCAGAGCCGAAGGAGCGGTCCCCGGTAGCCGCGCCTGTCGCTCGACAACCTGAGCCAGCCCTTGTCCACCTCGGCAGCGGCCTCGGCGATGCGGCCGGCGGCGAGGTAGGCGGCACCCGGGATGGTGCCGTAGCGCGTCCACTGGGGCATGAAGGTAATCGGGTGCTGGACCGCGCGGCCGAGGGCCTCGAGACCGGACTCGTGGCGGTTCGACAGGATCAGAGCGTACGCGAGATACAGCAGGTTGGCCGTGACGCCGTGGGGCAGTCATGCTCGAATCGGGAGATGAGCTGGCAGTCGTACACGGCCGCCTCGCCGACGAGGATGCGCCCGTTGGCGCCCAGCTTGCGGAGCGCGCCGCCCATGCCCTCGCGTTCGCCGCTCTCGCGAGGACGACCAACGAAGACCTCACGGTCGATCGTGACGACCGCTTCCAGTACCCGTCCCGTCGCTTCTGTTCGCAGGCCCGGCGTTTGTCCCGGTGCCCGGAGTAGGCGCTTCAGGTCGGCGATGGCGGCCGCTCGCTGCTAGCTAAGCTAGCTAGGACCTCTTCGTTGCCTTCGCCACCTGGTCCTCCTTGGCCGGCTCGTTTACAAGGCGGTTGCAAGTATTTACAGGAACGTTTACAAGGCGCCTCCGACCGGGTTCTCGCCGTTCCCGGTCGATCCGATGCCCGCCGATTCGTGCGACATGTCATTGCCTTACGCTCATCGCGCCGAGACCGAGCGCCTCGACCAAAGGCCCATCGACGCCGGCTCGACCGCGCGCGTGGGCACGCCGTACTCAAGGCACTCGATGCCTTGTATAGCGTGCAAGTCCTCCGAAATGTTGGGGCCCTACGCTTCGTAGATCTTCTTCAACTCGCCGTCCGCCCACTTCACCGCGTCCTCGGCCGCCATGCCCTGGACGGCTTTGGCATACATGTCTGTGATGATGTACTTGGTGTACACCTCGGCGGCCTTCGCGCTGGGCGGCCCCGCGTATCCGAACATGCGCGAGCCGCGAGCGGCGGTGCGGAACGGCTTAAGCGCGTCGTCTACCTTCTCCCAGATCGGATGGTTCTCCCACAAGGTCGTCGCGCCGATGCTGTAGCCCGACTCGATCTCGAACCACTTTCCGAACTGCTCCTTGGAGTGGAGCCACTTCAGGAACTCCTTCGCCGCCGGCTGATTCCGCGAGTACTTCATCAGCGCGTGCGAGAACCCCCCTTGATAGCTCGGCGTGCGGCCGAGGGGACCATCCGGGATCGGGAAGTGCGAGATGTCCCGCCACATCGGCTGGCCCGCCTCGTCCTTCACCTTCTCCGGATTGCGCTTCGCAAAGATGTAGATCGAGGCGCCGTTCAGGGTGGCGCTGATCACGTTGGCGTGGAACGCCCGGTTATTGTTCGTGTCATCCCAGGCCAGCGCGCTCTCGTCGCACGCGTCCTTCCAGAAGCCGACCATCCACTTCACCGACTCGATCGTCCCCTTCGAGTTTAAGACGACTTTTTTGCCGGTCGTGTCGGTCTCCGCCCCGCCGAACCCCCACACCATGGGATAGGTCCAGCCCGGGGCGTCGCCGAAGGTGTGCCCGAGGGTCTGCCCCAACGGCTTGTCTTTCTTCTTCAGCGCGACGCCGAGCTTCCGGTATTCTTCGAGGGTCCTCGGGGGCTGGGTCGCGCCCACCTCGGCGAACCAGGATTTGCGGTAGGTGATCAGTCCGCACACCATCCCGTACGGCAAGGCAAGCCACCGCGTGCCCGCGCGGGCTGCCGCTTCCATTTGGGGGTAGAAGCCGCCCTGGTCCCGGGCCTTCCACTCGCACAGATCGGACAGATCGACCAGGGCGTTCTGATAGAGATGGGGCCAGTTGTGGAGCAGCTGGATAATGTCAGGCCCGGCGCCGGACTGAATGGCCGCCGTGATGCGCGCCTGCAGGTCGTTGGCGTTGATCGTCTCTACCGTGACGTCCGTCTTCGTCTGCCTGCTGTACTCGGCCGCCTGGCGTCGCAGCTCCACGTCCCCTTCGGGGATGAAGTCCACCCATTGGAGGAGATGGAGCTTCGTGGGCTGAGCGAATGCCGGGGCCCTCCCGGCAGCGAACATCCCTTCGAGTCCCGTGGCCGCGACGACCCCGCCAACCCCGCCGCCAACCTTCAGGAAGATCCGACGACCGATGGTGCCGCTAGAACGTTGACCATGACCCAGGGTTTTCATCTGAGGTCCTCCTTCGCGCTCACGGTCGGTACCAGGCGATTCTCCCTGCTGCTCTTTCACGTCCCACATGGCCCGCGCTGAGGGGCGGGTCGACTAGGGAGGATGATTTTGAGCGAGCAGACGTCCCCGCTTGTCGTCTGCGTGGTAGGTAAAAAAGAGGGAGCGAGCTGTCCTGCCAGTCATTCGGTTGCATAACGCCTCTCCCAACCCGATATCGGGGAGTACCCAGACTGTGCGTCTCGCTCTCAACCGCTGTCAAGTCAATGCTTCCGAACCGGCGACCCGCTGGAGCCCTCCTGTGCCTTGAGGGCAGGACAGATGAGGCCATCCTCCTACCACTGCTTCCACTCCAGCCGCACTGGCAGGCATGTACGTTGTCGTCATGCCCCACCTTCTTCTGGCAGCGATGGCGCTTGCCGTCGGCGGCGATCTTTTCCTTCACGCAGCGCGCGGTACTCGGGGGACCTTTCCCGTCGGCTGCGCCTCCGCGGCGAGCGGCGAGGCGAGGAGGCCGCCCGCCAAGGTGCCGAGGAACGCTCGGCGGTCCATCACTCGATGACCTGATCCGCCCGAGCGACGGGGGGATTGTGAGGCCCGAGGGCCTTAGCCGTCTTGACGCTCTACAAGGACGGCAAGAATCTCATGGGGCCCGGTGAGCGGAGCGGGGCAGGTTGGCCGGTCAGCAGGCAGAGATAATAGCCTCCGCCTCAGAAAGGTCGAATGAAGGGCTAACCAGCACCGGCAAGGGAGCCCGAAGGGCAGCCGCTAGAGGAGCGGCCCCTCAGTTGTCGCATGTCCCCATTTGAAGCCCGCCACCACCCTCAGTTGCGGTTACATGCCTCCTCTTCGTTGATCACTGAACCTGTGGTGGACGCGCGTCCGGCACTTCAACGTCCGGCCGCCGCGGTGGGATTGAGCCTTGTTCCAGGCCCTTAGCCGCGCGCGAGAACTTCATCCCAGGCCTTCAACCCGCCCGGCTAAGTTGCTGCTCGCGTATCCGCCGTTCACGGAGCGCGAGCATATATCGCCGAGTGCATGCGAAGCGCACGATCATCACGCCGAATGCCATCACGGGCGAGATCGTCACCACCTTCGCCGGTCACGGGACCAGCGCAAAGCCCACCCTGAGCCGCTTCGACCAGATAGACGATTCCCCACACCGCGGTCACTAAGCGGAGCGCGGCGCGAAAGTTGGGATACTGCCAAAGGCCGTTCCACCATTCGAGCCGCACCGGATCGTCGCCCGCGACGAACTACCGATTGATGTAGAACATCAGCGGCCGCTCAGCAAGCAGCGAGCCGAGGCAGATGAAACCGAAGGTTGCGGTCAGGAACGATTCTTTGATCAGCGCGAAGAACACGCTGCCCGAGATCAGCGAGGCCGCTGTTCCAATCACCAGAAAGGTCATCACGATGATTCCGAGAGGTTCGAGCCGGCGCGACTTGGCCCAGACGCGGAGGTTGTTGCTCGCCGGAAAGAGCCCGCCCACGACCAAAGCCCACAGAGTCGAAACGCCATAGCGGGTCAGCACGTTAAACGCGACGATCGGCATCGCGACGTCGAAGACAAGGGTGGGCAGATCGGGCATGGGAGCGGGAGTGTAGCAGACCGCCGCAACGCCAGCACAGCCCGGCCTATGTGCTTAGGGAGTGAAGCAATCCCGTGCCATACGGTAGATGCAACTTGACGCCAATCCCGGCCGCGCCTAGAGTCGGCCTGGTTCTCGTCAGGTTCAACGTCCCACCGATGGAGGGCAGCGATGCCCCTAGTTCGGTCCCTTGGTGTTCGAGCAGCTTGGCCAGAACGTCTGTCTGGACGCGCGCCCCCTCCTATACTTCGCGGATGCCTTCGGGAACCTCTTTTAAACGGCTCGTGGACTAGGAGGCCAAGATGACAGACACAGACAACATGCGGATAGCGCGCGAGAGCATCGGCGCTTGGAATGCTCATGACCCCGAGCACCTCGTCAAGCTGCTGGCCAAGGAGTACGTTGCCGAGTCTGATACGTTGTCTGTCCCAACACGCGGCCACGAGGGCGCACGACAGGTCATGAAGACATATGTTCGCGCCTTCCCTGATCTCCACTTTGATGTTGAGCAAATGCTAGCCAGTGGTGACCATGTAGTTACGCGGTGGCGCGCCACCGGGACCCATCGTGGCGAGCTGATGGGCGTGCAGCCGACGAACCGCCATGCGGAGACTCACGGGTGCACGGTTGGCGAATTCAAGAACCACAAAATTGTTCGCGAGTGGCTTTACTGGGATACCGGTAACCTTCTCCGGCAACTGGGCGTTCTCCCTACGGCGGCGCCCGCACCGGCGGGTCGCTGAGAGGGCTTAAAGAAAGCTCAAGCAATCAGTCAGAGGCTTTTGGAGGTCCACGAGCGTCGATCCCCCTCGGCGCTCGTGGTGTGTTGCAGGGTCCTCACCGCGGCCCCCACGTCGTCACCATCTCGGGCTGCGTACTGCTCCACCGTCATCCGCCCCGCGCAGACCTCCTGCTGGAGACGGATCGAGCAGACCGAGGTTGCGCTCTCCGTGTACCTACCCAACCAGATGCCGCATGGTACGGCCTGGATTCAGAGCCTAGGTTAGGCCCTTTCACTTCATCTCTGATCCCGTGGAGCCATCAACCCGAGGGGTCGGGGCCGCCCGCGCCCAGAGGCGCGACGTGGAAGCCGGAGGGCCGTAGGCGGAGACTTTGAGCTAGTCTAGCTAGGAGAACACCTACTTCCGGGAGTCCGGCTTCAATCTGGGCTGTTGCAGGGCTTCCGTCGGGCCTCGTTTGTCACAAGTAGATTCAGATCGGCTTGGATCACACCGGCGGTCCGGGACGTAAGCCGAGCTGTCAGGTCAGGCCTCCCCACCTCCGACGGTACCCTGGCGCAGTCACGGGTGCCAGTCGTCAGCGTCGACCTGATGCTTCGGATCGTCCCTCCCCCGGAGGGGCAGATGGATCTTGGAAAAATTCGGGCCTTCATTCTCATGCTGCGGGCGCGCGGCGTCCCGATCGCGCAGGCCTCCTACGATCGCTTCCAGTCAGCGGACAGCCTGCAGATCCTCAACAAGGAGGGGATCCCGTCGAAGGTCATTTCGGTGGACAAGGACCCGGAAGCGTATTTCGCCCTGCGGGGCGCGATTGATGAGCAGCGCATCCGCTTCTATCGCTACCCGCCGTTCATCAACGAAATCACGACCGTGCAGTTCGACCCGATCCGAAAGTCGATCACCGACCCGGCCGATCCAAGGACTGCGCCGACGCGGTCGCCGGCGCCCTGTTCGCGGCCATCACCGACACCAAAGCTCGCGCTCCGCTGCCGCCGCTGGGCCCCGCGGTGGACCGAGTGTTACCGAGCGATGATCCCCGGTGGGTCGTGGGCGACTACCCTGACGCAGATCTCTTGAGCATGTGGTAACACGCGCGATCCATGCTGATCCTGTTCTCGTCGAACGTGACGCGGCGGTCGGTCAATGCCCAGCGGGGACCCCCAGGCGTTTTTACCCAGTTTTTTATTGGGTGGTGATGCACTGCGTTGCACCACCCGGTCCACAAGCCTGTCGCCGCAGCGGCGCCCTTCACGGCGGGCAGAGCGCCACCAAGCGGTCGAGGTCGAAGTCGGCCGCCTGGTCATCACCCCGCTCGGCGAGGGGCGCTTCACCATCGAGGTCATCCGCGGGGCCGATAAGTGGGCGATCCAGGCGTAGTGGATCGAACGACCGGCCATGGGCAGGGGCCAGGAGTAGGTCTGACAGGATGGAGCCCGGCCGGGCTGACCGTGGGGCCGGACCGGAGTACGACCGCGAGCGGAAGGCTCCCCGGCTACTGCCTCCAGACGCCGGGGGAACTGCCCTCGGTGAAGCCGAACTCCGGCTCGACCGCCATCATGCTCTTCTGGCCGTCCGTGAAGACCCACAGGATCGTGCCCCTCGCCGCGGCTACGGCCGTCGGCGTGGAGATGGCGAAGTTCGACTGGCGCACTCGGGCCAGGGTGATGGCGGCCTGCGCGACTGTCGCGCGCACCTTCCCCACTACGAGATGCAGGAGCATGAGCCGGCTCTGGCTCTGCAGGTCATATTCCATCTTCGTCAGGAGAAGCCGGCTGTTCTCCGCCACCACGACCGTGCTCGTGTCGGGCAGCGCCAGCTCGGCCGAAGCCCCCGAGTAGGCCCGGATGTCGTCGCCCTCGGCCAACCGGGCGCCGACCACGGCCGGGATCCACTGGGTCTGCCCCTTGGAGAGGACCTCCACCCGTCCGACAACTCGCGTGAGTTCGGCGCTCGGTAGGGCCGGTTGCGCCGTGACGGGACCAGCCAAGGCCAGCACGAGCAGGGCCCCAAGCACCACGCCGATCACGAGCCCGAAGACGCCGCGCGTTCCTGCTGCACACATGCCAGCACCTACCCTTCTGCCGGGATGATCGTAGCACGCGCCGCGGCGGTGCCGATCATCATGCTCTGAACCTCCGACGCAGCAGCCACTCAGGGGTCATCGAGGTCCACCACCGCGGGGCCGTGGTTCAAGCGTAGTCGGCCAGATCGCCGGACCGGAGCGAGGTCTCGGTCGGGTCCGTCTGGTTCGACCGTGACCTGCTGCGCACGTGAGCCAGCGTTCAGAATTTCAACGATCGCCCCAATCGGCGGCGTGCACCGTCTCGCCGGTCTCCGCGCCGAGGTCGAGGGCTAGGAGATCGTCCGGCGTCAGTTCGGAGTGCATTGGGGCGTCCGAGAACCACCTAGCCGCGGGGCCAGGCTCGTCCACTCGAACCCCTGCACTCATGACTTCCAAGACGCCCAGGCTCAGGAGAATGATTGCCACCGCGCTGCCTACCGGAATCCACGTTGCGTTCATCTCCGTGCCCTCCCGTGTCCAGGTCCGTGTCCTGATCGGCCCTCGGCCAGGTGACATCAACCCTGAACGGGCAGCATCGGGAATGCCATGTCGCGCAAGCATGGGAATATCGAGAATTCGGCTGCACCGCTTGGACTGCGGACGGGCATCATGCCTGAAGTCGCGGAAGATTGCCCGAAGGGGTCGACGCCGGTCTCGGGGTTTTGCTCCTATTTCGGCCCCGGCGTCACTCACGCAGTAAGGACATCGTCGGCTCACCCTGCAAGTACGCGGAAGCGACCGGTGATCAAACGACACAGCCGAGATCGGCATTGCGCGTGGCATGCTTACCTGCCGGCAGGTCCACCACGTCGTCAAGCGCGCCCAGGGGGGCTCGGACTTCGACCTCGACCGCCTGGTGGCGCTCTGTCCCTGGTGCCATGCGCAGACGGATGCCCCCTACGCGCGCGGCCGGCTGGTCATCACGCCGCTCGGGGGCGGGCGCTTCACTGCCGAGGTGACCCGAGGGGCTGATAAGTGAGCGATCCGCACGGAGCCCACGGCCGTCGATGCCCCGCCCGTCGAGATACCTTAGTGGCCGAGGATCCGGTCCAGGGCAGTCAAGACTCGCACGCGTCACAGGGCGACGACCAGCAGGACCACGAACACGCCGACCAGGGTCGCTCGGAGCTTGGAGTGCCCGACAGGGAGTTGGGCCAGGCCCATCCACTGCCCACCTGCTGGCCCAGGGGACGAGAAGGGTCAGGATCGCTTCCATTCCCGGGGTGAACCAGGTCAGCGCGCGCCAGCCGCCGGGCCTCGTCGGTCACGCTCAGGGTCACCGCGCGCGCCCCTAGGTTGGGCACGCCCCGTCGGTCAGCGCGTGAGACGAGCACGCGATTCTCCTTCGCCTCGGAGCGCGCGACCTTCAGTACCGGGGCGACGCTCGACGTCGACGGGTGGCCAGCTCATGGTCCCAGAGGCACGAGCCCGGAGCGGATCCCTATTCCGACGATGTCCCCTCTCTGGATCGCCGCATCACTTCGTCTCTGACCGCGGTCACGTAAGCGGTCAAGCCGCGAAGGGCCTGTGCCGTGTCTGCCCGCTGGTCCGTGAGACGGGTGACCAGGTTCCGGAGGTTGTCCATTTCCTCGCGAAGCTCCCCGTTCTCACGGATCAGCCTCGCGACCATCGCGTGGAGCTTGTTCTGCTGCTCTGCGGTCTGGGCCAACCGGTCGAGCGCGCGTTGCATGTTCTGGAACCAGCGGATGAGCTCC
>Ga0207684_10001021_pt1 | contig 31403 bp, 34 predicted proteins | sample KBSK5501metaG_FD_184342 | JGI IMG/M metagenome (GOLD analysis project Ga0207684, IMG submission 184342) | Corn, switchgrass and miscanthus rhizosphere microbial communities from Kellogg Biological Station, Michigan, USA - KBS K5-50-1 metaG... | ecosystem: Host-associated > Plants > Roots >... | reverse complement strand
ACGTTTGCGGAGCTCGACACCGCCCTGCGTCGAGCCAAGGAGCGTCTACGCCACAAGCGCCAAGTCATTCGCGGCTGTATCGCTGAGTGTGGCTATCGCCTTTAGCTCTTTGCACAGGGATCAGTAGATGCAGATCGCCATCTCGAGTCCCGTTGCCCAGATAAAGAAGGCAGCCAGGTTCGCAGAATCGAGCATCGCCTTGTCCAGGCGCTTGTTGAAATCGACGACGATCTGGGCGTCATGCGGGACGCCAGCGGGCACGGTGGAATAGAAGTATCCGTAGGCGTCGAGGGCCGCCTGAGACAGGCCCCAGGCAAGCGCGACGAAGAGCAGGAGAAGGACTACGTCAATGTACTTGGACGGCCAGTTTATCTGCTCGTGCTCGCGCCAACGCTTGAAATCGAGCGTTATGAGCGTGGCTCCCTGGATCAGCGACACAATCGCGCAGCCTCGGAATACGGCCCCATCCGAGAGCACGTTGTTGAGCAGACCACAATAGTCGGCGCTCCAGAGACAGGGGACATGGCGGGCCTGTGTGTAGACTGAGGCCGCGAGCGCAGCGGGCAGGATGGTGGCGCAGAGAAACGCGCCGATGACGATCAACCGCGTACGCATGCAATGCGATCCTGAGAGCGCCGATGACGCGCATCAAAGCGGCTCTTCTATCAGGTATACGAGGGAACAGTGAGCGTCGTTGCGCTGGTGGATGGTCCCTGCGGCGACTTTTCAGTTACGCTCTCTCGATATGGCCCGCAACTCCCAAAATGAAAGCGATGAGACATGGCTGAGGCAGGAAACATACGACACGACAGCGATCTTATGGCGCGCAGCAGGACGTACGCCTGGGAAGATCCACTGCCGGGCACGGAGGCGGGCCAGCGGATGAGTGGCATCGAGTACCTGCGTGCAATTCGCGATGGCCGCGTTCCCGCGCCGCCGTTCGCGATGACGCTGGACATGCGTCTGGCGGAGGTTGAGGAGGGACGCGCCGTGTTCGAGTGCGCTCCGGCCGAGTACCACTACAATCCCATCGGCGTCGCGCATGGCGGGCTGGCGGCGACGCTGCTCGATTCCGCGATGGGCTGCGCCGTGCACTCGCTCCTGCCGGTCGGGGTCGGCTTCACCACGCTGGAGATCAAGGTCAACTACCTGCGCGCACTGACCAGCAAGACGGGAACAGTGCGCGCCGAGGGGCGGATCGTCAACCAGGGGAGTCGTGTCGCGGTGGCCGAGGGACGCATCGTGGACGCCACGGGAAGGCTCTACGCGCATGCAACGACGACGTGCCTGATCCTGCGCCCGGAAGGGTAGCCGCCGGGGATGCGCCTGCGCTTGCGCCGCCACAGTGGACCTGCTAGACTGCGCTGAAATCAGCGGGCAGGGCGCCTGATCTGCTCAACACGACACATATCCTGGCCGAGGCGGCGGTACGACGGGCGCTGGAGTAGCTGGCCGCCAAATAGATAGACACGGCGACTTACACTTGCGCAGGCGAGTTTTGTGGCCGCAGGCCCACAGGCGCGAATTCATTCGCCAGTCACGCGCACGCATGAATTCGCGCTCCCTACGCACACCATTAAGTGAAAGAGACGCAACGCATGACGCCATCCAGCGCCGAGCTGATTGACCTGCACCGGCACACCGACGGCAGCATCCGCCCACAGACGATCCTCGAGCTGGCGGAACAGCACAACCTGCCGCTGCCACGCGACCTGGAAACGCTGCGCCCGCTCGTACAGGTCACCGAGCCGGTGGCGGATCTGATGGCGTTCCTGGCGCGGATGGATCGCGCGGTCTCGGCGCTGGCTGACCTGGACGCCTGCGCGCGCGTCGCCTACGAGTGCGTCGAGGACGCGGGGCGCGAGGGGATTGTCTATCTGGAGACACGCTTCAGCCCGGTCTACATGGCGCAAGCGCATAACCTCAATGTCAGTGGCGTGGTCGAGGCGGTGGCGGATGGCGTACGACGTGGCGCGCGGGACTTCGGCGTGCGCGTCAACCTGATCGGCATCCTGAGCCGCACCTTCGGCGTCGAATCCTGCACGCGCGAACTGGAGGCGCTGCTCGCGCATCGCGGCGACTTCGTGGCGCTGGACCTGGCGGGAGACGAGGCGCGTGTGCCGGGGGAGCTGTTCGTCGAGCATTTCCGGCGCGGGCGCGACGCGGGCTGGCGCATCACCATCCACGCCGGGGAAGCTGCCGGGGCGCCGGGTATCTGGCAGGCGGTGCGCGACCTGGGCGCCGAACGCATCGGACATGGGACGCGCGCTCCAGAGGATCCTGCGCTGCTCGCTATGCTGGCGGAGCGGCGCATCGGCATCGAGTCCAGTCTGACGAGCAACGTGCAGACGAGCACGGTTCCCAGCTACGCCGCGCACCCGCTACGCCTGTTCCTGGCGCGCGGGATACTGGCGACAATCAACACCGACGATCCTGCGGTGAGCGCTATTGACCTGCCGTATGAACTGCGCGTCGCGGCGCCCGCCGCCGGGCTGACGCCGGAGCAGGCGCGCCAGGCGCGGCGCAACGCCGTCGAGATCGCTTTCCTGGGGGAGGCGGAGAAGGCGGCGCTCCGGGCGCGTGTCGAAGAAGCGCTCGCTGGATAGGCGCCAATGCGGGCGTCAGGAGTCCGCGCCATTCATGCGCCACGTCGCAGGCGGGCAGCCGACATGTCGCCGGAACGCTCTGCTGAAGGCGGCCTCGGAGTCATAGCCCACGCGCGTCGCGATCTCCGCCAGTCGCACAGATGACTGCTTCAGTAGATATTTCGCCAGTTGTATGCGCCAGCGCGCCAGATAGCGCATCGGCGACTCCCCGACCAGCGTGGTGAATCGTTGGGCCAGCGTCGAGCGCGCGATGGCGACCTCGTCCGCCAGATCCTCGACCGTCCAGGCACGTTCGGGATGCGCGTGGAGCAGGCGCAAAGTCTGGCCGACGATTGGGTCGCGCACGCTCGCGAGCCAGCCATGCTCCGTCTCTGGCAGGCGCCCCATGTAGCGCCGCACTACCTCGACGAAGAGGATCTCGCTCATCCGGGAAAGCATCTCCGTGTTCCCAGCGCGCCCGCCTAGCGCCTCCTCCACCATGTGGCGCAGAGTTCGCTCGAACCAGTCGCCCTCCTGAACGGGCACAATGGCCACAGGTCCGGTGGAGGCTGAGGATTCCCTGGCTTCGCTCTCATTTTGGCCTGGCCGGAGCACAATGAGCGGCGGCAATGCGCCCATGAGTGGATTGAAGCGCTGATCGCAGTGGAGGAATCCGCAAATGAAGGTGGCGCCGTCTCCAGGCCCGCCACCTTGAATGTTGAGGATCTCCCCCTGGGGCAGTGGCGGCAGCAGGGAACTCATCGGCGCGGGAATTACGTGATGACCGCTGCTCATGATGTGTGGAGAGTTGTGGGGAAAGAGGATAGCGTCGCCCGATCGCACCAGGACTGGTGTGCCGCCCTCGACAGAGAACCAGCTCTCCCCGTGCGCCAGAATGTGGAACAGCGCGACGCAATCGGAGGGCAAATGGAGATACTGGGCTAGCTCGCGCGGCGAGGCGGACTCGAAGGCCCACGGACTCGTCAGCGTGGCGTTCAGAAAGACGGCGCCACTTAGCCGTACGACCTGTAACGTGTCGGAAAGGACATCCATCGGATCGTTTCTCCCTCGCCAGGTCCGGCGTCCGTGATATCCGGCGTCTCGGTCAACAAGGTCAGAGCCCCAGTCATTGCGCCAGGCGCGCGCGCCTTGCACACTATAGAAAAGGGGCGACGCCTTCATCGTACCATGACAGGCCACTCAGTCGGGCGGTCGGAGATGATGTCTCAAGAAGGAGGGGGTGTGCGCATGAGCATCGAATCAGAGGCGATGGACGACCCGCCGCTCAGGCCGGACGCGGCGCTGGATTTTACCACTGCGCCAGAGGCGCAAGGGGCGACCTGTGCGATCTTGACGCCGGCCATCCGGGCGAAATTGCGAGAGATGGCGGCGGGACAGACGCTCGAAGTGCGGGTGGCGGACCCCTCCGCCCGCGCGGACCTGGAGTCATGGTGTCGCTTGTCGGGCAATGCGCTGCTCGCGGCGCGCGAGGAGCCGCCGGGCGTTCTCCGCGCCTGGCTGCGCAGGAAAGCTGGATGATTTGCGCGCACAAAGGCTCAGAGTGATGGGGCGAAGAGTTCTGGTTGGATTGAAAGGGAGAAGAACACCATGACGCAACTGCTCGTACACTGCACGCACGGGAAGGATGATCCAGAACGCGCGACGCTGGCCTTCGTCGTTGGCAACGTAGCCGCGTCCGCCGATCAGGATGTAGTGGTCTTGCTGACCATCGATGGTGTCTGGCTTGCTACGAAGGGCTATGCGGAGGATGTTCACAAGGAGGGCTTCCAGCCGCTGCGCGACGTGATAGGCTCCTTCGTCGCCAACGGGGGGCAGATCTGGGTGTGTGGCGCCTGCGCGACTCCACGCGGCATCACGGCGGATCACCTTATCGAGGGCGCCAGAATCGTCACAGCGGCGAATGTGGTCGAGCGTCTGGCGGGTGGCGCGACCTCGCTGGACTTCTGAGTCGTCACGCGCCGCAAGGTCGTTCTTCGCAACGCCTGTTTTCGCAACGAAAGGGGAATCCCATGTCGAGCCTTCAGAAGAAGAGTTTCAACGCCCCCGATGAACGACGCACTCCTCCCAACACGACGATGGAAGTGGCCCACTTCGGCGGCCGCACGGTGGCGCGGGTCACCTATCATCCCGGTTGGCGCTGGACGCATGACATCAAGCCGTCGGCCGGGACCAACCTGTGTCAGGTCAATCATTTCGTGTATGTGCTCTCCGGCCAGACGCACGTGATCATGGCGGACGGGAACGAGATGGATCTCTTGCCTGGTGATGTCGCGATTGTGCCCCCAGGCCACGACGCCTGGGTAGTGGGCGACGACCCCTGCGTTTTCCTCGACTTCGGCGGCGCCGCGCGTCCGGAGTAGGGCGCCGTTCCGCCTGCTGAAAGACTTCACCCCTTGGCGACGGCATTCGTCTCCCGACCCTCTTGCCGAGATGAACCTGCTCAAGCGCCAGTTGCGCGCCAACCCGGCTGAGGTGTGGTGGACTCCACCAGCATGCCGAAGTGGCGGAATGGCAGACGCGCGTGTCTGAGGGGCGCGTTCCTTCGGGAGTGGGGGTTCAAGTCCCCCCTTCGGCGCCCTCTATCCATTACATGATCGCCGCGCTGATCGGAGCCGGGGATCAGGCCTGTTCGAGGACGCGCGCGAACGCCTGGAGATAGCTGGCGTCGCCATCGTGGTCGCGCCGCACCCAGTACTCGGCGCCCCAGAAGAGGTAGGCGTAGAGGCTGGCGGCTCCCGATCCAGCCCAGCCCATGCAGTCGGTGTAGTTCGCGATCACCTGCTCTGGCAGGCAGCTGTACATCCCCTGGGCGTGCGGGTTGGGGGGCGTCGTCACCGTCTCCCACGGCTCCGCCTGGCCCTCGGAGATCATGATGTGGCGTCCGTGCGCGGCGGCCCAGGCGACGAGCTGCGCTCGTCGCCGCTGACTCGACACGCTGCTGGCTCCATCCAGATACACGGTCCGCGCGCCAACACGGAAGAGCGCATGGCGCGGGTAGTAGTCGACGCCGACGATATCGGCCAGCCGCTGCGCCACCGCCAGGGAGTCACCCTGGTCGCGCGTCCGCCACCACTGCTGCAGGCGCACCAGCGATGAGGTAGGCAGGAAGCCGTTCATCATGATCGGTCGGGTTAGGTCGGCCGCTCGGACCGCCGCCACCTCCTGCTGGACAAAGCCCGCGCTCAGCCGCCACGAGTGCTCCACGCCAAGCGGGTCGACCGCGTCCTGCTCGACTTGCCAGGCGACGATGGACGCCCGATCCTGGTAGCGCTCCACAATGCGGGCGCCAAACGCCGTCGCGGCGGCGAGCAGCGACTGATGTGTCGCCGGAGACACGAGCGCGCCTTCGCGCAGTCGGCGCTGTAGGTGGTGTGCGGGCACAAAGCGCTCTGGATACCCGAAGGTCTTCACCGCGCCCACATTGAGGATGATCTGCTTCCCTGCGCGTTCAGCGGCGTCAACCTGCCAGTCGAGCGCGGCAGGATCAAACGCGCCCGGCGCGGGTTCGATGCGGTCCCAGTAGGCCCCCAGGCGGATGAGCTGGTAGGGGTAGGCAAGCAGCGTGCGCAAGGTCGTCTGCGCGTCCAGCCCCAGCGCGTCGGCCTGCAGGGGGCGAAAGCTGAGGCCGAGTAGCGTGGAGCCACGCGGCGCGACGGGGATACGTCGCCAGCGATCCGTCAGTGGACGCGTGGCGCGCTTGACGCGCACGTCTGAGATGATGGGCAGCGTCTTCACCCGGCGGTACCCGACCCGGCGTCGCCCGCATCCGCAGCCCTGGCGCGACGCCGTCCCAGCCAGGCGAGTGGGGCCAGCGCTGCCTGGACCAGGAACGCAGGCGCATAGGGCACGGCGACCTCGCGCTGGAACTCGAGCAGGATGCGCGCAAGGTCTGAGAGTCGCGGCAGCCTGGTACCGCCAAGACGCCCCGCCAGGCTTAACGTCTCATTCTCCGCGAAGAACTCCTCCATGCGCAGCGCCGGGCGCACCTCCACACGCGCATGCGCGACCTGCGCGCCAGCGGCGCCGAACCAATGCGCTTTCCCTGCCGGGATGAGCACGGTCTCGCCCGGACGCGCAAGAATCGTCTGCCGCCCGAGGCGGAAGCGCATCAGGCCGGAGATCACGGTGAAGCGCTCCTCCTGAACGGGATGGACGTGTCCGGCGGGGACGTGGCCGCCGGGCGGCAGGAAGAGGTCGAAAGAAAGCAGCTCACCGCCAGTCTCTGCGCCGCTTTGGCGAATGACGATGCGCTCGCCGCTGATCGGGTTGACGATCACACGTCCAGAGCGCGCTGGCTCACTACGCGCCGACTCAAGTCCGCCAGCCGGCGGAGGACTCGCCTTGTTCCCCATCGCGCGGGTCAATCTCCTTGCTGATCTCCTGGAGCGCGGCGTGACGAGACAGCGGGACTGGATCAGGCGCGCCGCGCACTCTCATGACCATTATGACACAGGGTGTTATCGATGAGCGCTCAGAGATCCGCCACCGCCGGGATGACCTCGCGGCCGATGATCTCCAGCGGCCGAATCTGCTCTATATGTGGGACGGCGCCGATCACTGTCTGAATTCCCATCCCGGCGAGCCAGCGCAACTGTCCGATCAACTCGCCAGCTTTGGCGCCATCCTCGCCGACGTCGAAACGGAACGCGCAGGTTCTCTCGATGGCGTCATAGTCGCGGCCTTCGGCCTCGCAATGCTGGCGCAGGATGGCGAGCTTGCGTGGAATCTCCGGAGTCGGGCGCAGGCTGCACGCATCGGCGTAGCGCGCGACCAGACGCAGCGTCTTGTGCTCGCCGTCGCCGCCGATCAGGATGGGCGGATGTGGCCGGCGGAGACTCTGGGGCAGGTTGAGCGGGCGCTCTAGCGCGTAGTATTTCCCGATGTAGGGGCGCTCGTCGCCGCGCGCGCCGCTCCACATCCGCAGGCAGATCTGCACCGTCTCTTCAAGGCGCTCGAACCGCTCGGCAAGCGGCGGGTAGGGAATGCCCAGCCCGCGCGCCTCCTCCTCGTAGTGGCCAGCCCCGATGCCGAGCCAGGCGCGGCCACCGGAGAGCACATCCAGGGTGGTGACGGTCTTGGCCAGCAGGCCGGGGTATCTGAAATGCGCGCCCGTCACGACGGCGAGCAGACCTACCCGGCGCGTGTGCGCGGCAAGGAAGACCAGCGTGGCGTAACATTCGAGTTCGGGGACTTCCGGGCCGCCTGCCTGGGGCGCCTGCCACAGATGGTCGGCCACAGCAAGGCGCTCGAATCCTGCTTCCTCGGCGGTCACGGCGATCTCGGCCAGCGTGGGGCCAAAGCGATCTGTGGGGATCGCCCAATTGTAGTCGTTGATGTGCAGGATGAGCTTCATGACGCTCCTCCACTCGCCCGTTGGAGTGTTTCGGCGGGCCCCCGCGCCGCGACGACGAGGCCCCATGTCAACACAGTCAGGATAGTGAGGTGGTAGACGATGTCGGGAGCCGTACGGGGACCGACGCCGATGGCGATGGTGAAGACGCCGACCAGCGTGCCCAGCAGCGCGAAGGCCTGCGCGACAACACCGATCAGGCGCGTTTGCCCCGGCCAGATCCAAGTCAGACCGAAACCAACCAGGAGCGCGCTAGCAATTGATGTCTCAGCGATCGAGGCCTGCTGATGCGCATATCCAGCGATGAAGACGCCACGGTGGATCAGCCCGGCGGCGAGGAAACTCACGCCTTCAATGAGCAGGAAGAGTCGAATCGTCGTTCGCATGAGTCATGACCCCTTCTATACGCCATCGCTGGCCTTTGAGCGCGTAAGCGGAGATGGCCACAGCGGTGTTGTCGGCCTTATCCGCGCCAGTAGCGTTCGCGTAGCTCGTGGCTAGCGCCTCCAGCGAGTCACTTCGGCGGCGACTCCGGCGGGGCGTGTTCGCGGCTTGGTTCATGGCGCCACTCCTTACATGGCGCCAGCCCTATCGTCTTTGTCTACCGTTTCGCATCCTACTCGCGCCTACTCGCGCCTACTCACGCGCCAAGGCGGGAGCTTCGGCGGGCCGCCCCTGGGTCAGGAACCCGAACGCCAGCCCCACCACCAGCGCGATGAGCAGCGCGATCACCGAGCCGAGCGCATCGGGCTTGAGCGTCATCAGGTAGACGATGCCGATCGCGAACGCCGCCGAGGCGTTGACCGAGACCCAGGTGATGGCGTCATGCGCCTGCGTCCGCAGCGCGTCCGTCACCGGGGCGCTCTCCGGCTGTGTGGCGGCGCGCTGCCCGAGCGCGGCCATGCGACGGCCCTGGATCAAGGTCGCGCCAACGCCCAGGATGATAAACGCGATGAGCGCGACACCCGCCCAAGGGGCGCGTTCGCCCCAGACAGTGACCACCATATAGATGCCCGCGATCACGATCACCAGGAAGGAGACCGGGAAGACGATGCGGCTGATGCCAGCCGCGGCGCCGGTCCAGAGCTTGATGGAGCCGACGGTCTGCGCGCGGCGGACGCCGAGGACGGCGACGTAGAAGACGCCGATGGCGATGAAGAAGCCGAACGCGCCGAGGATGTGCAGGAACAACGCCGTCTGATAGACGGGAAAGTCGGTCATGTCGTGGGTTCCTTTCCTTCTGATATCTCAACTGGATGGGTCAACAGGGCGACACGCTATGCGCCGCCGGAGAGCCTGCCCCCATCAATCGTGAGGGTGGCGCCAGTCATGAAGGCGGCCTGATCGGAGCAGAACCAGACGACGAGCGCCGCGACCTCCTCTGGCAGGCCAAGCCGGCGCATGGGGACGGTCTGGGCGATCTGCGCACGGGCCGCATCGCTCAACGCCTTGATGCGGTCGCTCAGGATCGGACCAGGCGCGAGGACGTTGACGCGGATGTTGCGCTCGGCGTAATCAAGCGCGGCCGTCTTGGTCAGCCCGATGACGCCGTGCTTGCTGGCGACATAGGCGGACATCCCTTTGACGCCGCTCAAGCCCGCCGTCGAGGCCATGTTGACGATGGCGCCGCCACCACCCTGGAGCATCGCCGGGATCTCGTACTTCATGGCGAGGAAGACGCCGCGCAGGGTGATCGCCAGGGCGCTGTCGTAGTCCTCGACGGGGATCTCGGCCAGCGGAGTCGGCGGACGCCCACCGCCAGCGGCGTTGTTGAAGGCGGCGTCGAGCCGCCCATAGGCGTCGAGCGTCCGTGCGACGAGTTGTGCGACCGCGGCGGGATCGCTGGCATCGGTCGGCAGCGCGAGCGCCTGGCCGCCCGCGTCCTGAATGGCGCGCGCGACACTCTCCAGCGCCTGCGCGTCGCGCGCGGCGAGCGCGACGTGTGCTCCGGCGTCGGCGAACGCCCGCGCGGTCGCCGCGCCGATCCCACGGCTGGCTCCGACGATGAGCGCGACCTTTCCCGCCAGCGGACCAGACTGTCTGGCTGTGTGGCGCATGTCCTGTGGAGTTGTCATCCCTCCTCCTGTTCTGGCGCCGCCGCTGGAATTGACGAAAGGCGAGTGATACGCCTCGCCTGATAGCGATATATCGCTATCCATATATTTGTATAGGCGGTATAATTAAATTTGTCAAGAGGGCGTGAGTGTGTGTCAGGACTCACCACGTGATCGTGTAGCTGGCCTGATCATCCCACCACCTGCGCTTCGGACTCGGCGAGTGGGCGCACGAGCGCCATCGGAATCTCCCGCTGGGCGCGCTTCACATAGCCGGCATAGAAAGGGGCGATCTCCAGTAGCCGCGCCCACAGCGCCGCTCTCTTTTCGGGTCCGGCTATCTCTGCTACTGCGCGCAGGCGTGCGCCATAGACATCAATGGTGACCTGTGGGTTGCTGCGCACATTGAAGTACCAGCCTGGATGGCGTGGCTTCCCTGCATTCGAGGCCGTCACCACAAAGGCCGAGCCATCCCGAATATAGAGCAGGCGCACTGTGCGCGGCTTCCCCGATTTGCGCCCTGTCGTGGTGAGTTTGAGGAAGCCGGCGGGGCTGTCGGGGTCGCCGCGGTAGGCGCGCCCTCCCGTCATAACGTGCGCCAGAACGGAGAAATAGCTCAATCGCATGGTCTTCTGTGGCATGGCTTCTTCCTCTTGCGCTGTAGTCCCCTGGTGTGCGGGTGTGCGAGTTGCCCGTTGGACCCATCGGGAGGTTAGAGCGCGGCGTAGCTTGCTACATCGGCCATTCGCGGGGTGGACGCGACTAGTCGAATGGGCAGACAGGCGGGGAAACTGAAAAACGCGGGAATCACACGGAGGCCATTCGCGGCGCGCAATGTCGCGCAGTACAATGCGCCGCGACAGGTGAGAGCAACTGTCTTGAGGGTCAAGTGGCGAGCGGCGTCGGCTGCCACGGGGTGCGGTCGCGCAGGACGGCATGAAGGATGGTGAGCAGCTTATGCATGCAGGCGGTCACGGCCACCTTCTTGGGCTTGCCACGGGCGATGAGCTGCCCATAGAAGGCGCGCAAGACGGGGTTGTGGCGCACGCCGACCAGGGCCGCCATGGAGAGCGCCGCGCGCACCTGCCGCCGACCGCCCCAAATGGCCCGGGTCCCGCGCCAAGCGCCACTGTCGCGATTGAGCGGCGCCAGTCCCACCAACGTGGCGATGTGCTTCACCGAGCCCTGGCCCAGCTCGGGCAGGTGGGCGAGTACCGTCCGCGAGACCGTCGGGCCGACCCCGGGCACACTGCGCAGCCACTGCTCCCGTTCGCGCCACACTGGGCTCGCGCGCAGCAGCTGGTCCACTTCCCCATCCAACTCCTTGAGCGCCTGCTCCAGCCAGGCGCTGTGCTCCGCGACCTTGGGACGCACCGGCGGCAGGGCCTGCTGCAAGCGCTTCTTTTCCGCCGTCAGCATCCCCACCACCTGGCGGCGGCGCTCGACCAGGGCCGCGAGCGCCTGGCGCTGCGCGTCAGGCAACGGGCGCGGCTCAGGGCGGATCGCCTCGGCGAAGTGCGCCAGCACCGCCGCGTCCAAGGCATCGGTCTTGGCCAGCTGGCCGCTCGCCTTGGCCCGCGTCGCGCACCTGGCGCGGATGAACGACTGCGACCGCCAGCCCAGCCAGCGCCGCCACCACCAAGCGCTCCAAGCCGCCAGTCGCCTCAAGGACAATCAGGGAGGGACCGAGCGGTCGCAGCTGGTCCAGCAGCTCGGCGATGCCCGCCTCGTCGTTGGCGCAGCGCCAAGCGTCTCTCCCAGGGCGCAGCGCCACATCCAGCGCCGCTTTGCTTCCATCGATGCCGACGACGATGGCCGCCGCTGCCGCCTGCTCTTGTGTGTCCATACACCCATTCCTCCCTCGACCCTGGCCGTCCCGGCCTTGCACGATCCGGGCTTGCACGATCCGGGCTTGCATGCCCAGGCAACTGTTCGGGTTCCTCAGGGGAGCGTGGCGCGACGACCCAGGCTCTCACACGGTCTCGAGCGACCCGAGGGGAAACGATCTATCGCACCACGCACATCGAACAACGTCTATGACCAAGATACAAGGAGATACGCCATGAGTCCGCGCCCCTATAACCTCGGCAGGCGGCAGGAGGGCGCAGACCAGACACGCGCCCGTATCGTGGACGCCGCGCGCGAGCTGCTCATGGCCAGCGACGGATTCTCGGGCTTCACGATGGAGGCGGTCGCGCGCCAGGCCGGTGTCGCGCGCATGACGGTGTATTACCAGTTCGAGTCGAAGGTGGGGCTGCTTGAGGCGGTCTCCGACGATCTCGCGCGACGTGGGCGCATGGAGCGGCTGGCGGAGGTTTTCACGCAGCCCACGGCATCGCTGGCGCTCGAGAAGTTCGTCGAGACGTTCGCGCGCTTCTGGGGCGCGGATCGTGTCGTCACACGCCGGCTGCGCGCGCTGGCGGCGCTCGACGCCGATTTCGAGCGGGTGGTGCGCGGGCGCGACGGTTGGCGGCGTAACGCTGGGCGCGCGCTTGTGGGGAGGTTCGTGGCGGAGCAAGGCCACCCGCCGCCAGAAGCGCTGGAGGAGACCGTCTCGCTGCTCTTCACCATTACCAGCTTCGAGTCGTTCGACACCCTTGCTGGCTCGACGCAGACGCCAGAGGAGGTCGCGCCGCTCATTCTACGACTGGCGCGCACGGCTATCGGCGTGGATGGCGGCTGACATCGCTCCTACACTCGCGCCAGGAATCACTCGCGCCAGGAATGCGCGCACGACGGCGATGAATCGTTCGAATGCCTCGCCGCGCGCCTCATGATGCAGGAAGTGGCTCGCGCCTGTGAACGCGACGCGCTCCCCATCACGCCAGGTCGCCGTGATTTGCGCCACGAGTTCCGGCGTGATCGTCCCGCCACGCGCGGGGTCGCTGGTCAGCAGCAGGAGCGGGCAGGTGATGCGCGCGACGGTCGCGCGCCAGGGCGAGCGCGTCGGGACAGGCGGGAGCATGTCGAGGAGCGCGAGATTGAATTGCGCCTGCGCCTCCAGATGCGTCAGCAGGTCCTCCGCAGGCCAGTCAGTTGCGCCGGGCGGCAGATACGGGGCGGAGGAGGCGACACGTTCCGCGAAGGCCTGGTCGTGTAGCGCCACATGCCAGGCGATCCAGTTCGCGCGCCACTGCGCGTAGCCCGGCCACGGCTCGCCACCCATCTCGCTGTCGGCAGGTTTAGCAGATGGAGCGGCGCCGTCGCGCCACGGCGGATCTTCGAGGATCACGGCGCGGACGATCTCAGGCGCGGTCGCGGCCACCTCCGCCGCCGTGCGCGCGCCATTTGAGTAGCCCCAGACGAATGGCCGCTCCAGATCCAGCGCGGCGATGAAGGCGATGACATCCGCGGTGAGCGTCTCCTGCGCATAGCCGGTCGCCGGGAGGTCCGATCGGCCGTGTCCACGGGCGTCGAGCAGGATGAGATCGTACTCATCCTCCAGCGCCTTCGCGACGCGCGACCAGCACTGGCAGTTCTCGCTGAAGCCGTGCAGCAGCGCTATGGTTGGCTTCGCGCCGCCTGTGCGGTAGTAATGCTGGCCGATGCCGTTGGCAGTACGCGTCTCCTCGCTCCAGCGCGCCGGGATGACGTCCGCGATGGTGGGCGGGCGGGCGCCTGGCCGGTATGGCTCGTCTGAGGACATGCGGGCGTTCCCTTGCTGTGGCTACGCGACGTTGCGTCGCAGACGGTTCGCCAGGAGGATGAGTAGCCAGCTCACGAGTAAGAAGAGTGCGAAGATGGCGAGGCAATACAGGAAGACGCCCCCATAGCCGCCCACCTTGGCCGGGTTCAAAAACGGGTAAGGATAGAAGCCGACGATGGCTCCACGAATGAGCGTGTATACGATGTACACCAGCGGGTAGATCAGCCAGTATCCTAGCCGCCGGACGCTGAGGGTGGATCCAGGCGACTGATAGAGCCAGTCAGCCACCACAACGATGGGCATGATGTAGTGCAGGACCGCATTGACCCAGGGCAGGAGGCCCCCCAAATCGTCGCCGCTCAGGAGAACGCTGAAGACGATGCCGACAACCGCCATCGCGGCGACCGATGCGCCGCGAATGATGTCCTCGGTCGGCGTCGGCTCGCGCCCTTGGAGCAAATACACCGCGCCGACGATGAAGACGACGCTGGCGAAGAGGTTCGACAGGTTGGTGAAATAGCCGAAGAAGTTGACTACGTCGAAGCGATGCTGGATGTGCGTGATGAGTTGGGTGATGATGGCCGCCAGCGTCAGCAGGCCGAAGAAGAGCCGGACGCCGATGAGGATGGAGCGTTTCGTCATGAGTCGCCGCCTCGAATTCCGTACGGCGCGCCACTCGTCCGCTTGCCCATTGTAGAGCGGAAGAGGGGCGATTGGCAAACGGCGCAAGGCCCACGCGCGGCTCTCTGCGCGAGTGAATTACCAGCGGAAATCCGCGCCTCGCCGATGATCGCGCGGCGCTATACTGAGCCAGCGGACGGGATCAATATAGCCGTCCAGGGCCGCGCCGAGGGCGCATACCAGGATGGAAGGAGCCCGACGTGACGATCACAACCAACCTCTCGCTGCCCACAGGATATTCTTCGCGTCCACCACGACACGAGGACACCGAGGCCATCGCCGCGCTCATCACCGCCAGTCACAGGGAGATCGGCGACGACGAGGTCGCGACGGCGCAGGATGTGCTGGACGACTGGCAGGGGGTGGATATCGAGACGCAGGCCATCGTCGTGACCGCGTCGGATGGGTGTATAGTGGGCAGCGCCGACATCCTCAACCGGCGCAATATGCGCGTCTCCGTCTATGGCAATGTCGCTCCGTCGGAACGGGGACGCAGTGTCGGGGCCTTTCTCGTTCGCTGGGGCGAGGCCTGGGCGCGCCAGCGCATGGACGCGGCTCCGGACGGGGCGAAGGTCGCCGTCGAACACTTCATCGACAGCCAGAACGACCCTGCGCTGGCGCTGCTGGAGGCGCTAGGCTACTCACGCATCCGCACGGTCTATGTGATGGCGGTCACACTCGATAGCGCGCCACCCGCGCCGGCCTGGCCGGAGGGTGTGCGTGGACGCGCGTTCGCGCCGGGGCAGGATGAGCGCGCGACCTGGAGCGCGGTTGAGACGGCGTTTCAGGATCTGCTGGAGCGACCGCCGGGGACATTCGCGCGCTGGCTGGCGATGACCGAGTCCGAGCGCCGCGAGCCGGTCCTCTGGCGGCTGGGCGAAGAGGTGAACACGGGCGCGATTGTCGGGACGGCGCTGGGCAAGCGCTTCTCCGGTGGAGGCTGGGTCGGTGGCGTTGGGGTGCGGCGCGACTGGCGCGGGAAGGGTCTCGCGCTGGCGCTGCTGCATGATCTCTTCGGCATCTATTATGCGAGCGGCGTACGCGAGATCGGTCTCAGCGTGGACGCCGATAGCCCATCGAGCGCGCCAAGCCTTTACACCCGCGCTGGGATACAGACCTCCTCTGCGGCTGTAGCCATTACCGCTTTTGTGTCGATCAGGCAGAATAGATCTGTATGGAACAGCAGTCCATCCACAAGACTTTCAAGTACAAGCTCAAGCCAACTGCTGAGCAGGAACAGGAACTTGAGCGTGTCTTGCTGCTGTGCCGCAGGCTCTACAACGCGGCGTTGGAGCAGCGCAAGATCGCCTATGACCGCTGTGGCGTCTCCCTCTCGCGCTACGGCCAGGAAGGCGAGCTCAAGGACATCCGGGCCGAGATGCCGGAGTACGCGGCGATTCACAGTCATGTGTTACAGGATGTGCTAGCCCGGCTCGACAAAGCCTTTCAGGCGTTCTTCCGCCGCATCCACGATGGGCAGACCCCCGGCTATCCTCGATTCCACGGGCGAGGCCGCTACAACTCCTTCACCTACAAAGAGTTCGGCAACGGCGTGCATCTGGACAACGGCTTCTTGGTCCTGTCCAAGCTCGGGCGTATTGCGGTGCGCTGGTCGCGCCCGGTGGAGGGCACGCCCAAGACGATCACGATCGCCAAAGAAGCCGACGGGTGGTATGTTAGTTTCTCCTGCGCTGACGCGCCGATGCAGCCACTCCCACCCACCGGGCAGGAGACAGGGGTAGATTTAGGCCTTGAAGCCTTCGCTACGCTTTCCGACGGGGCGCGCATCTTTCATCCTGGCTGGTATCGCAAGGCAGAGCGAGCGCTCAAAACCGCCCAGCGCCGGGTGTCGCGCCGCAAGAAGGGCAGCAACCGGCGACGTAAGGCAGCCACATTGCTGGCCAAGGCGCATCTGAAGGTGAAGCGTCAACGCGCCGACTTCCACCATAAGACGGCGCTGACGTTGGTACGCACCAACGACACGATCTATCATGAGGACTTGCAGACGGCCAACATGGTCAGGAATCACCGCTTGGCGAAAAGCATCCAAGACGCCGCGTGGTCACAGTTCTTGAGCATCCTGAGCTACAAGGCAGCATGCGCCGGTCGCTCAGTGGTAGCCGTGCCGCCTGCCTATACGAGCCAGACGTGCTCTGGCTGTGGCGTCCTGGTCCACAAGGGCTTGTCCATGCGATGGCACTCCTGCCCGGAGTGTGGCACAAGCCTGCATCGGGACCACAACGCGGCGAAGAACATAGAGAGGCTCGGGCAGAGTCTTCAGGGAGGCGTGGCGTTGGCCGCGTCGGAGAACTGAGAATCCGCCGGGCTTTGGCCTGTGCGGAGTGTCAAGAAGAACATCGGCATTTATCGAAAGACGCTGCGCGAGGGGGCAGCCTGGAGCATAATCCCGCCCCAAGACGAGTGACGCGGCCTGGTCGAATGAAGCGCCGCCAGGTATTGGACGCTCGATACACGACCGCTGCGATGTGACACTTGTCACGCCAATCTGCTGGCGCGCTTCACTATGCAGCTGGCTGCGCAGCCGGTACCCTTGGAGTGCGAAGCTGAACGCCGCCTCGCGCCAGACTGAAGGTCGCAGCTGGAGGCAGGTAGCACGGCAGGGAGATAGGCCCTGGCCACACCATCCACTCGCTCGTCTAGCACAAGTCCAAGTGCAGCGTCAGTACAGCCACCGCCACCCCTCGACGAGGCGTTGATCTCTCCCGTCGCTCTATTCCTGATCGGTTGCGGGTCTTCGGCGTCGCCCTCTTCGCCGTGACCTATTCTGATCGAGGGCGCATCCTGGCTACAACGCCGTGCAGTATGCCGTTAGCGTGCTCAGCCTTGGCCCAGGCGGCTGGATATAGCAGGTCAATTTTGTCCTTCTCGGCATTCTCGCCCTCGTCTCGGAGTTTAGCTGGCGTATGGCGCTTACGCCGGGCGTTGGCAGAGTCTGCTATCCACTCCTCAAAGTCATTGTCGCGGCAGGTCTAATCATTGACGGGTTCTTCTCACAAGACCCGGTGGAAGGCTACTCGGTAGGCGCGGTCGTCGGCACGACCACGATGGATGCGATCAACCTACACGCCCGCCGCGTTCGTCACGATCACCGCCACCGCGGTCAGTTGCTTCGCGCTGGCCCATCGCTTCGCCGCCAAGCTGCGCTGGCGTGGCTGGGTGGTCAACACGATCATGACTGGCATTCTGACTACAGCCATCATCGCGGCCTTCGGCGCGACAAATAATCATCCGGGCGTGCCAGCTGGTCTCCTCGAGCGGCTTGCCACCGGTGTCAACACCGTGCTGGGCCTCGCGATCTTTGGGCGGTACTTGCTCGACCGGCGTCTCGCCCGCCAGTAATAAGGATGGCGCAAATAGTCCACTACGCTTTACCGCTGCGACGTCAGCATGGTATACTCGTTGGAGCGAATCCTTTAACGCCAGTCCCGTGAGGCTGGGAAGGAAGCAGTGCCACTATGTGCCATGTCCGCACACCCGTCCACAAGCGGCGCGACCTTTCAAATACCACCTTCACTCCATCTCGCTCGATGGACGTGGAGGTCTTTTTTTGTCCGACACATTACGGATATGGCACGTTGAGCGCCAGACGAGAGGAGGCCGCATATGAGCGAGGAATCCGCCGAGCAGCAGAAGCTGCTCTACAACGAGGATGAGATGCGCCGGGCGACCTCACGCATGGCGCACGAGATGCTGGAGCGCAACGGCGGCGCGGGTGACCTCGTCCTCGTCGGACTACGCACACGCGGCGCGCCACTCGCGCGGCGGCTGGCCAAACGCATCAGTGAATTGGAAGGCATCGAGGTTCCTGTCGCCGAGCTGGACATCACCAGCCACCGCGACGACCTGCCCCGACGCGCAAGCCCTGCTCCGCGCGAGCCGCTGCCGGTCGAGGTCGAGGGACGCGTGGTCGTGCTGGTAGACGACGTGCTGTTCACCGGGCGCACCGCGCGAGCCGCGCTGGAAGCCCTGCTCGACTCCGGGCGCCCGCGCAAGGCGCAGCTCGCCGTGCTGGTGGATCGCGGGCACCGCGAGTTGCCGATCCGCGCCGATTACGTGGGCAAGAACGTACCGACCGCGCTGAACGAGAGCGTCGCCGTGCGCCTGACCGAGATTGACGGCTATGACGCCGTGCTGCTGCGCCGCGAGCCAGAGCGGGCGGAATAAGTTGGAAAGGATCGCGCGATGACGACAGTGACGCCGCGCCCTGAGAGCATCGTCGAGGACACCGTCGCAGCGCCAGCCGTGAGCACGCCGCAGCGCCGTCACCTGCTCGACCTCGACGACTGGACGCCGGACGAGATGCGCACGATCCTGACGCGGGCGGGCGAGATACACGCGCTGCTAGAGAATCCCTCGGCGGGGCGGCTAGAGAGTTTACGTGGACATGTGCTGGTGAACCTGTTCTACGAGAACAGCACACGCACGCGCGTCAGTTTTGAGCTGGCCGGCAAGCGTCTCGGCGCCGATGTCGTCAACATCACAGCATCGGGCAGCAGCGTCGCCAAGGGCGAGTCGCTGCGCGACACCGTGCGCACGCTGGAAGCGTTAGGCGCGCGGATCGTGGTCGTCCGCTCCGGGGCGGCGGGCGCGCCGGACCTGATCGCGCGCGCAATCAATGGGTCGGTCATCAATGCAGGAGATGGCTGGCACGCGCACCCCTCGCAGGCGCTGCTCGACCTCTTCACGCTAGAGCGCCATCTTGGCTCCGTCGCGGGGCGCCGCGTCGTCATCCTCGGCGACATCCTGCATAGCCGTGTCGCGCGCTCGAATGTCTGGGCGCTGACGGCGATGGGCGCCGAGGTCACGCTCTGCGGCCCGGCGACGCTGCTGCCACCCTCCGCCGCTCGGCTCTACGCCAGCCGCCCCACGCCGGGAACCAACGCGCCACGCCGCGTCACGGTAGAATCGTCCGTCGAGCGGGCGCTGACGGGCGCCGACGCGGTGATGGTCCTGCGGCTCCAGCGCGAGCGGCAACAGGCAGGATTGCTGCCGAGCCTGCGCGAGTATTCGCGCCAGTATGGGCTGACGGAGGCGCGGCTCGCGCTCGCCCGTCCCGGCGCGCTCGTGCTGCATCCCGGCCCGATGAACGAGGGGCTGGAGATCGATCCGGCGGTCGCGGCGGGGCCACAGGCGGTGATCGAGGAGCAGGTGACCAACGGCGTCGCGGTGCGCATGGCCCTGCTGGAGGCGCTCGCGCCCGCACGGGAGGGACGGCAGACGCATGGCTGATGCGCTCCTCCTGCGCGCTGGGCGCATCGTCGATCCGAGCCAGGGACTCGACAGCCCCGGCGCCATCCTGATCGAGGACGAGCGTGTGGCGGCGATTGGCTCCGACGCGATGCGCGCCGCCGAGGGACGCGACGCGCGCGTGATCGACCTGCCTGCTGGCTGGGTCGTCGCGCCGGGCTTCGTGGACCTGCACGCGCACCTGCGTGAGCCAGGCTACGAGGGCAAGGAGACGATCGCGACGGGCGCGCGGGCGGCGGCGCGTGGCGGCTTCACGACGATCTGCTGCATGCCCAACACCAATCCCGTCCTCGACTCGGCGGCCATGCTGGATTCCCTGCTCGACCGCGCGCGTGGCGTTCCGGCGCGTGTGCGGCCCATCGCGGCGATCACACGGGGCGAGGAGGGGCGCGAGCTAACCGAGATGATGGAACTGGCGGAGGCGGGCGCGGTCGCTTTCTCCGACGATGGGCGTCCGGTGAGCAGTGGACGGATGATGCGGCTGGCGATGCAATACGCCACGCCACTGGGATTGCCGCTGGTCGAGCATTGCCAGGATGAGGACCTGGTCGGCGCGGGGGTGATGCACGAGGGCGCGATCTCGACGTTGCTCGGCCTGCGTGGCTGGCCAGCGGCGGGCGAGGAGGTCATGCTGGCGCGCGATCTGACGCTCGTGCGCGAGACGGGTGCGCGCTATCACGCCGCACACCTGAGCACGGCAGGCTCGGTCGCGTTGATCCGCCAGGCAAAGACCGAAGGGTTGCCTGTCACCGCCGAGGTCACGCCGCACCACCTGCTGCTCACCGACGAGTGGGTGGCGGGCGAACGCGCGGGGCCACTCGCCGGGGCGCTGGGCGAGTTGGGGTTGATGGTTCCAGCAGGCGTGCGCTTCGATACCAGCGCCAAAGTAAACCCGCCGCTGCGGAGCAACGATGACTGCGCGGCGTTGCTCGCGGGACTGCTCGATGGGACGATTGACGCCATCGCCACCGATCACGCGCCGCACACGGCGGTTGACAAGGATTGTGAGTTCGCGGAAGCGGCGTTCGGTATTTCCGGCTTCGAGACAGCGCTGGCCGCGCTGCTGGCGCTGGTCCATGCGGGCCGGCTGCCGCTCGCGACACTGATCGGCGCGCTGACCGAGCGCCCAGCGCGCGCGTGGAACCTGGACGCTGGAACGCTCAAGCCTGGCGCGCTGGCGGATCTTGTCATCTTCGATCCCGACGAGGAGTGGACCGTCGATCCGGCGCGTTTCGCCTCGAAAGGTCGTAACACGCCGCTGGCGGGATTGACCCTGCGCGGGCGCGTGCGCATGACGCTGCTGGGCGGCGCGATGGTCTACGACGCCAGCGCGGCGGAACCGAACGGATGACTGTCGTTCTTGGAAAGGAGCGGGTCAGATGGAGCGCGTGGAGCAGATAGCGATCCTGGCGCTAGAGGATGGCGCCATCTTCTACGGCCGTCCCTTCGGCGCGCTCGACGCCTTCTCACGTGGGCGGCGCGGCGAGGTCGTCTTCAACACCGCCATGACCGGCTACCAGGAGATCTGCACCGATCCATCCTATCGCGGCCAGATGGTCGTCCTCACCTACCCGCTGATCGGCAACTATGGCGTGACCGCCGCCGACGCCGAATCGCGCCGTCCCTGGCTCTCGGCGCTGCTCGTACGCGAACACTGCGACGAGTACAGCAACTGGCGCGCGACAGAATCGCTGGACGACTATCTCGCGCGCAACAGCATTCCTGGTGTCTGCGAGCTGGATACGCGCGCGCTGACCCGCCACCTGCGCCAGCATGGCTCGCTGCGCGGCGTGCTGCGCGCCTTCCCGGCGAACGAAGCGCCCGATCTGGAGGTGTTGGTCGCTGAGGCGCGGTTGGTGGCCTCGGTCTCGCAGCTCGATGTCGTCGGGGAGGTCTCGGTTGCGGGAGCGCATGCCTGGGAGGCGCCGACGCTGCCGCTGGACGCCCCACGCATCGCGCTGATTGATACCGGCTACAAGCGCAACATCGCGCGCAGTCTCGCCGCGCCTGGCCTCGCCGTGACCATCGCGCCGCATGATGTCGATCTCGCCTGGCTGCGCGCCTTCGCGCCAGACGGTGTGCTCCTGGCGAACGGCCCTGGCGATCCGGAGAGCGTCGTGAGCCTGATCGCGCTGACGCGCACGCTGTTGGACGGGCGCATCCCCTTGCTGGGCGTCTGCCTGGGGCACCAGATTCTCGCGCTGGCGGCAGGCGCGCGCACGAGCCGTCTGCCCTTCGGCCACCACGGCGCGAACCACCCGGTCCGCGAGGAGCGCACGGGCCGCGTCACGATCACCTCGCAGAACCACACCTTCCAGGTCGAGGCGGCGAGCCTTCCGGCGGCGAGCGGCTTCTACGTCAGCCACGTCAACCTCTCGGATGGCAGTGTCGAGGGGCTGGCGCACGAGACGTTGCCCATCTTCTCGGTTCAGTTCCACCCAGAGGCGTCGCCCGGCCCGGAGGATAACCACTACCTCTTTGACCAGTTCGCCGAGTCTGCGCGGCAGCATCGGGCAGCGCGGAACCGACCCCTCGCGCGGGTCAGCTAGCGTGAGGGCCCAGATCGTCATCGAGCGCGCGACACTGGCCGAGACGGACCTGCTGATCGCGATTCACGAGGAGGCGGCGCGCTGGCTCTGGTCGCGCGGCATCCGCCAGTGGGAGCCAGGGACATTTCCACGCGATGCGCTCATTGGCTGCATCGAGCGCGGCGAGGCGTATCTCGCGCGCCTGAACGGTGGGCCAGTCGGGATGGCGATCCTGCAGGACGCCGACGAGTACACCTGGGGCGAGCGGCCCGGCGACGCGCTCTATCTGCATGGGCTGCGTGTCCTGCGCGCCTTCGCCGGCCAGGGTCTCGGCCGCGCGATCCTGCATTGGGCCGAGGGGCAGGTCGCAGCGCGTGGGAGGCGCTACCAAAAAAGCCAGGGCGCCCCTGCCTTCAGGCACGCGGTGAATGGCCCTTCCGCCTTGCCGATCTCCTGACGATCAGGCAGAATAGACACCTATGAACGAGCAGACGGTACGCAAGACGTATAAGTACAAACTCAAACCCACCCCTGAGCAGGAGCGGGCGATGGCGTTTGTCTTGCGCCACTGCCGCGAACTCTATAACGCGGCTCTGCAAGAACGCAAAGAGGCATGGCAGAGGTGCGGCGTGAGTATCACTGTCGCGCAGCAAAGCACCCAACTGCCCGCGATCAAAGAGGTACGGCCAGAGTATCGAGACATCAACGCGCAGGTCTTGCAGGACGTGCTCATGCGACTGGATAGAGCGTTCCAGCGATTCTTTGCGCGCGTCAAGGCGGGAGAGACGCCGGGTTACCCTCGCTTTCAGGGAGTGAATCGCTATAGCAGCTTCACCTACAAGCAGGTCGGCGAGCATGGCGGCGCGCGCCTTGATAACGGTTTTCTGGTGCTGTCCAAGATTGGTCGTCTCGCCGTCCGCTGGTCTCGCACATTGGAAGGGACACCCAAGACCGTCAACATCTCACGTGAGGTAGACGGGTGGTATGTCTGCGTTTCTTGCGCGGACGTGCCGATTCAGCTTTCGCCTACGACTGGACGAGAGACGGGGATAGACCTTGGGCTTGAAGCGTTCGCTACACTCTCTGATGGGACACGCATCGTCAATCCGGGCTGGTACCGCACAGCCGCGCGTGCGCTGAAAACGGCCCAGCGCCGGGTCTCGCGGCGTAAGAAGGGGAGCAACCGACGCCGTAAGGCGGTCGCACTATTGGCGAAGTCGCACCAGAAGGTACGCCGCCAGCGCCAAGACTTCCACCACAAGACCGCGCTGGCGCTGGTACGTGAGAACGATACGGTCTATCACGAAGACTTGCAGGTCCGCAATATGGTCAGGAATCATCATCTCGCCAAGAGCATCAGCGATGCGGGCTGGTCAGCGTTCCTGGGCATCCTTTCCTTCAAGGCAGCATGCGCCGGTCGGAGAGTGATAGTGGTCAACCCTGCGTTCACGAGCCAGACATGCTCTGGCTGTGGCATCATGGTCCAGAAGGGCTTGTCCGTCCGCTGGCATAGCTGTCCGGAGTGCGGAACAAGCCTCCATCGGGACCACAACGCCGCGAAGAATATAGAATGGGCCGGGCAAGCCCTTCGGGGAGGCGTGGCGGTGGCTGCGTCGTAGAACCGGGAATCCTTTTTGGGGGAGTGTCAAGAAGACGCTGGTTTTCGCCTTGTCGGCGAGAAGACAGACGAGGATGATCCCACCTGGCGCGCCAGCCTGTATGAGAAGCGCGTCGAGTCAACGCAAGCGGAGTGAGCGTGGAAAATATCATCGAGACGCCCAGCGGGCGCTTCACCATCACGCGGGCGCGCCCTGGCGAGCGCGACACCGTCCTCGACGTGATGAACGAGGCCGCGACCTGGCTGGAGTCGCGCGAGATCTATCAGTGGGAGCCGGGGCGCTTCGACATCGCACTGCTGGAGGAAGCCATCGCGGCGGGCGAGATGTATCTGGTCTGGCGCGGCGACGAGCCGGCGGGGACCTTCTCGCTGATGGAGCGTGATCCGGTCGTCTGGGGGGCGCAGCCACCCGACGGGGGCTATCTGCACGACTTCGCCATCCGCCGCGCTTTCGGTGGGATGCAACTCGGGCGCTGCATCCTCGCCTGGGTCGAGCGGAGGTGTATCGCCGCGGGCAAGACCTGGCTGCGGCTGGATTGTGTCGCCTGGAACGAGCCGCTCAACGACTACTACCGCCGCGCGGGCTTCGCCTATCGCCGCGCTATCGGCGTACACAATCCCATCAATCTCTACGAGAAGCGGCTCTGGGGCGCGTGGGCCGAGTCAGATGACCTCACCATCGCGCTGGCTGGACCGGCGGATTTGGACGCGCTGGTCGAGATCGACGCCAGCGCCAGCGAGTGGAGCGACGCGATTGGGCGTCCCGGTGGCGAAGCCCCACGTCCCCTGCGCGACATCTTCGCCGAGACGATCATGCGCGGCGAGTCGTGGATCGCGCGCTGGCAGGGCCAGCGCGCCGGGAAGATCACGTTGCAGTGGGAGGATGCGGCGGTCTGGGGCCAGACACCGTGCGATGCAGTCTACGTCCACGGGCTCTCGACGCATCGCGACTACGCCGGCAAGGGGGTCGGGCTGGCGCTGCTGCGTTGGGCCGAGCGCGCCGCCCAAGCCGCCGGTCGCGAGTACGTGCGGCTAGACTGCAACGCGGACAATCCTGAGCTGCGCGCGTACTACGAGCGCGCCGGCTTCACGCCGCGTGGCGAGGTCGCGCTGGGCCACCGCGTCGCCGCGCGCTACGAGCGGCGCGTCCCGGGTGACCTGGCGCTCACATGATGCAGAAAGCGAAGACGCATGCCGCGACGGGATGACATCCACAGCGTGCTGGTGATCGGCTCCGGCCCAATCGTGATCGGCCAGGCGGCAGAGTTCGACTATGCCGGGACGCAGGCCTGCCGCGCGCTGCGCGAGGAGGGCAAGCGCGTCGTTCTCGTCAACTCGAATCCCGCCACCATCATGACCGACGAGGGCGTGGCCGATGTCACCTACATCGAGCCGCTGACCGTCGAGGTCGTGCGTCGGGTGATCGCGCGCGAGCGTCCCGACGGGTTGCTGGCGACGCTGGGCGGGCAGACGGGGCTGAACCTCGCCGTCAAGTTGGCCGAGGCAGGCGTACTCGACGAGTTCGATGTGGAGTTGCTCGGCACGCCACTGGAGACGATACGCAAGGCGGAAGACCGCGAGTTGTTCCGCCAGTTGCTGCTTGAGCTGGACATTGCCGTGTTGCCGAGCGAGACGGCGACGACGCTCGCGGATGCGCTGCGCAGCGCCGGGGAGATCGGCTATCCGGTCGTGATCCGCCCCGCCTATACACTCGGCGGTTCCGGTGGTGGCGTGGCGCGGACGCCTGAGGAGCTGGCGCGGGTGGCTGAGCGCGGCCTGCAGGCCAGCCCCATCGGGCAGATTTTGGTCGAGCAATACCTCGGCGGCTGGAAAGAGATCGAGTACGAGGTCATCCGCGACGGGGCCGACGCCTGCATCACCGTCTGCAACATGGAAAACTTCGATCCACTCGGCGTGCACACCGGGGATAGCATCGTCGTCGCGCCGAGCCAGACGCTCTCCGACAAGGAGTATCACCTGCTGCGGAGCATCTCGCTGCGCATCATCCGCGCGTTGGGTGTCGAGGGTGGCTGCAACATCCAATTCGCGCTGGACCCGCACTCGTTCCACTTCTACGTCATCGAGGTGAATCCGCGCGTCAGCCGCAGCTCGGCGCTGGCCTCGAAGGCCACCGGCTATCCCATCGCGCGCGTCGCGGCCAAGATCGCCATCGGGATGCGACTGGACGAGATCGGCAATCAGGTGACGGGCAGGACGCTCGCCGCCTTCGAGCCAGCGCTGGACTACGTCGTCGTCAAGATCCCACGCTGGCCATTCGACAAGTTCCCGTTGGCGGACCGCGCGCTGGGCACGCAGATGAAGGCGACGGGCGAGGTGATGGCGATTGACCGCACGTTCGAGGCGGCGCTGCAGAAGGCGATGCGCGGGCTGGAGCTGCGCGCCGACGCGCTGGAGGCGCCGCACGTCGAGGAGCCGGATCCCGCTCAGGAGTATCCCGCCAACGACGCGCGCCTCTGGCGCCTGCTTGATGCGCTGCGCGTGGATGACGTCGACGGCGTGGTCGAGGGGCTGCACGCCGACACCGGGATTGACCGCTGGTTCCTCTATAAGTTGCGCAATATCACCCGCATGGAGCGCCGGCTCGCAGACGCGTCGCTCACGCCGCAGTCGCTGCGCCGGGCCAAGCGGATGGGCTTCGCGGACCAGCAGATCGCCAGCCTGATACCGACGCCTGATGGCGAACGTCCGACCGCCGAGACTGTCCACGACCTGCGCCGCGCGTGGGGCATCCTGCCAACCTACAAGATGGTGGATACCTGCGCCGCCGAGTTCGAGGCGCAGACGCCGTACTACTACAGTACCTATGAGCAGGAGAATGAGGCCGCGTCGCTGGCTGGGCCGAAGGCGGTCGTGCTCGGCTCTGGCCCGATTCGCATCGGCCAGGGGATCGAGTTCGACTACTGCTCGGTGCGCGCGGCGCAGGCGTTGCGCGCGGCGGGTGTGCGGAGCCTGATGATCAACTCGAATCCGGAGACGGTCAGCACTGATTTCGACATGTCCGACCGGCTCTATTTCGAGTCGCTGGACGAGGAGAGCGTGCGCGCGATCCTGGAGAACGAGGCGGGCCTGACCCCCCGGCCCCCTTCTCTGGGAGAGAAGAGGGAGAGCACGCCAGACGGTTCCACGCCGGGGCAAGCCTCTCTATTTGTAGGGGCACGATCTATCGCACCCGCTGACCGGTTAGAAACTCTGCCGCCGGTGATCACGCAGTTTGGGGGGCAGACGGCGATTGGGTTGGCAGGGCCGCTGGACGCGGCGGGCGCGCCGCTGCTGGGCACGTCGCTGGAGAGCATCGACCTCGCCGAGGACCGCCGCCGTTTCGACGCGTTGATGGAGTGGCTGGGCGTGTCACGGCCACCCGGCGCCGCCGTGCGCACCGTCGCCGAGGCGAGCGCGATCGCTACGGAGATCGGCTTTCCCGTGCTGGTGCGCCCATCCTATGTGCTGGGCGGGCGCGCGATGGAGATCATCCGCACGCTGGAGACGCTGGAGCGCTATGTGGGGCGCGTCGCCGCGCAGTACGGCGAGCATCCCATCCTGATCGACCGCTACCTCGGCGGACGCGAGGTGGAGGTGGACGCGCTCTGCGACGGCCACGAGGTCCTGATTCCAGGGATCATGGAGCACATCGAGCGCGCGGGCGTGCATTCGGGCGATAGCTTCGCCGTCTACCCGGCGCGCAGCCTCACACCAGACGAGATCGCCGCCGTCGCGCGCTACACCCGCGAGACCGCGCTGGCGCTGGGCGTGCGCGGGCTGATGAACGCGCAATTCGTGCTGACCGAGCCGAGCGAGACGCCTGGCGGGAATGTGTACGTGATTGAGGTCAATCCGCGCGCCTCGCGCACCGTGCCGTTCTTGAGCAAGGTGACCGGCGTGCCCATGGTTGACCTGGCGACGAACATCATGCTGGGCAGGACACTCGCGGAGCAGGGTTACGGCGGGTTGGTGGATGGCCTCTGGCCCGCGCAGCCGCTCGTCGCGGTGAAGGGTCCGGTCTTCTCGATGGCGAAGCTGGTCGGCGCGGAGATGGCGCTCGGTCCGGAGATGAAGAGCACCGGCGAGGTCATGGGCGTGGACCACACGTATCCCGCCGCGCTGCGCAAGGCGCTGCTGGCCGCCGGGGTCGAGATTCCGCTCACGGATGGCGCCGCTTTCGTCTCCATCGCCGACCGCGACAAGGCCGAGGCGCTGCCGATCCTGCGCGAGCTGGGCGCGCGCGGCTATCGCTTCTACGCGACGCCGGGCACGGCGCGGCTGCTTGCCGAGGCGGGGCTGCCTGTGGAGTCGGTGAACCGTATCAGCGCCGACGATCAGAGGATCCTGCGGCTGATCCGGTCCCGGCAGGTCGCGCTGGTCGTCAACACGATCACTGGCGGGACGGGTCGAACGCGCGAGGGCGTCGAGATCTACGATGGCTTCCAGATTCGCCGCGCCGCCGTCGAGTCAGGGGTGCCCTGCCTCACCTCGCTGGACACCGCTCGTGCGCTGGTCGAGACGCTGCTCGACGATGGAGCTTACGATGTCCGCCCGTACGTCGAGTACCGAAGTCAATGGTCACCCTAGCGTTTTGGGCGGAACACACTGCCATTTCAGCTTCGCATGAACCTGTATTGTGCGCTGCGTTTGCGCCCTCGCCACGGATATTGACATACTCTGGAGCCCTGTCGCACTCAGGCGGCCTTCTCCTGGCTGCGGGCATAGGCGAGGACGCGCTGCCAGTAGGGGATCGTGCCCAGGAGCGCGACGACTACCACCAGAGTAGCCGCCGCCGCGACGACGACCGGCGCACGCCCAAGTCCCAGCGCGTCGTAGAGCGCCCAGGCCACCAGGAACAGCGCCGCGGGGGCGGCCGAGAACGCGAAGCGTGGTCCGGCAAACCCAGTGATGGCCCTCACCACCCCAGCATTTTCCTGCTGATGACGATAGGTCTGCGACCGCCGCAGGGCATAGGCGAGCAGGCCAAAACCGAAGCCCACGCCAGCCGCGAGCAGCCAGGCGCGCTGGTCGCCGTAGACGAAGTGCGCCATAAAGAGCTCGGCCACCAGGAAAGCAAACGGGATGGCGGAGTCGAGGAGCGTCGGCATCCAGACGTAGGCCAGCGCCTGCATCAGGTATTCATGCCAGACGAGCAGGAACGCCAGGAGGGTCGCCGCCGCCAACAGCCAGTTCGCCAAACCGAAGTGATCCGAGGTTCCTTCGACGCGAATGACGAGCGCGGAGAGGGCGACACCCTAAATGATGCTGGTCAGGGTCAGATATGCGGGGGCGAACTGCGAAAGCATCCGCGCTCCGACTGATGCGGACGTTTGGCTATCGGCCATGTCTCGCCTCCACTACCCTCTCGCGCCAAAAGGGACACCAGGAACGCCGCCCTCGAAGGAGTATACGCGAGCCAGCCATTGCTACGCCGAAAAACCTTCCACAACAGGAAACCGCCTCGCGGATCGTCATTGGCGAACGGTTCCACGAGGCGGACGAACGAGAGCATATCATTCAGCGTTCAGCGCGCGACGGCGTGCGGCGCTGGCGACTGAACCGCCGCGATATGCGCGACCGGCGCGACCATCTCGGCGGCGAGCGTCTCGATGACGCGCACTACGTCGTCGAGCAGGAACGGCTTGGGAATCAGTCGCCGCGCGGGAGAGGGCGGCGTGTCTCCCGCCTGCAGCGAGGCCGTCATGATCGCCAACGCATGCCGGCGCAGCGCAGGCTCGCGCTCCCACTCCTGGCAGACCTCCCAGCCAGTCTTCTCCGGCATCATCAGATCCATCAACACGACGCACGGCTCGTGTAGCGTCCGCAGCGTCTCGACGACGCCCCGCCCATTGGGCAGCGTCACTACCTCATAGCCCTCGATCTCCAGCCCGAAGCGCAACAAGTCCCGAATCACACGCTCATCGTCCACGACCAGCACCCGTGTCATCGTCTCGCTCCCTTTCGTCCCGCGGCAGTCACAACTCCGTGATAGAACGGATGTTCTAATAATAGAACGGACGAGGCGCAATTGCAACCACATCTTTGATGGTGTTCGGAGAATCCCCTGCCTGACATCTCCCGACATCGGCGGACATGTCCAGACACGCGCCATGCGCTCGCTTGCGTTTCACGCGGCGCTCCGCGACAATGGACCGATGGGCGTAGCCTGCGGAAGGAGTGGCGCGATGCATGGCACAGAGGATGCGGCGACGATCTACCAGCGACCGGCGGAGCTGCTCCAGTGGCTGCTGCGCTTCAACACCACGAATCCGCCCGGCGCTGAGGGTCCCTGCGTCGAGTATATCCGTTTCGTGCTCGCCGCCGCCGGCATCGAGTCCACCATCCTCGCGCGCGACCCCGAGCGCCCGAACCTGATCGCGCGCATTCGCGGCGCGGGCCAGGCGCCGCCGCTGCTGCTCTATGGACATCTGGATGTGGTGACGACCGAGGAGCAGGTCTGGACACATCCGCCGTTCGGCGGCGAGATCGCGGATGGCTTTGTCTGGGGACGCGGCGCGCTGGACATGAAAGGCGGCGTCGCCATGCTGCTCGCGGCGTTCCTGCGCGCGAAGGTCGAGGAGGCGCGTCTGCCGGGGGATGTGATCTTCCTGGCGCTCAGTGACGAGGAGGACAGCGGAACGTATGGCGCGCGCTTCCTGACGGAAGAGCATCGCGACCTCTTCGACGGCGTGCGTTACGCGCTGGGCGAGCTTGGCGGGTTCTCGCTCGTGTTTGGCTCCCATCGCTTCTACCCGATCATGGTGGCCGAGAAGCAGGGCTGCCACGTGCGCGCGACGGTGCGCGGCCCCGGCGGCCATGGCTCGCTGCCGATGCGTGGCGGGACGATGGCGCGGCTGGCGAGGCTGCTGCAGACGCTCGATCGCAACCGGCTGCCGGTCCACATCACGCCGGTCCCGCGCGACATGATTACGGCGGTCGCAAAGACGCTGCCAACGCCGAACGGCCCGCTGCTGCGCCAATTGCTCAACGAGCGCCTGACGGATCGCATCCTCGACGCGCTGGGGGAGCGCGGCAAGCTCTTCGATCCGCTGCTGCACAATACCGTCAACGCGACAATCGTGCGCGGCGGCGAGAAGGGCAACGTCATTCCCAGCACGGCCACAGTGGATATGGACGGGCGCATCCTGCCGGGCTACACGCAGGATGAGCTGTTGCGCGAGCTGCGCGAGCTGCTGGGGACGGAGGTGGAGTTGGAGGCGGTGGAGTACGACATCGCCGCGCCCGCCGCGCCGGAGATGGGGCTGTTTGAAACGCTTGGGGGCATCCTGCGCGAGGCCGATCCCGAGGGCATCCCTATCCCCTATATGCTGGCGGGTGTGACGGATGGGCGCTTCTTCGCGCGGCTGGGCATCCAGACGTATGGCTTCACGCCGATGCGCCTGCCGCCGGACTTCACCTTCACCTCGCTGATCCACGCCGCCGACGAGCGCATCCCGGTCGAGGCGGTCAGCTTCGGCACCGACGCGGTGTACCAGGCGCTGCTGCGTTTCGGCGCGAAGTGAACCACAGGGATCTTAGCCGAGATACCGGAATCCGGCGAGCATCCCATGGAACAGTGGCAGGTCATGTAACCCTTTGTCCTGCGGCATCGCCTCGAAGTCGAAGATATACGCTTGCCCACCGAACTCCGC
>Ga0207684_10001020_pt1 | contig 31417 bp, 27 predicted proteins | sample KBSK5501metaG_FD_184342 | JGI IMG/M metagenome (GOLD analysis project Ga0207684, IMG submission 184342) | Corn, switchgrass and miscanthus rhizosphere microbial communities from Kellogg Biological Station, Michigan, USA - KBS K5-50-1 metaG... | ecosystem: Host-associated > Plants > Roots >... | reverse complement strand
CCGAGGAGAGGAAGCGAGTCCCGGAGCTAAACCTCATCGCGGCCAGGCGAGCGAAGGCGTCGACAGCCTATGTCTCAGCACTTTCCTATCTCGCAGCTGGACGGGCGTTGTTGGCGGAAGGGAATTGGGTCAACGATTACGAGCTCATCTTCTCCATCGAAATTCTGATGGCCGAATGCGAACTACTGACCGCAAATATGGTGGCGGCCGAAAATCGGCTTTCGATGCTGTCGCAACGGGCTAGAAGCGCGCATCGTATTGCCACCGTCACACGTTTGCGCCTCACGCTCTACCAGACTATGGATCGGAGCGACCGCGCCGTGGAGGTATGTCTTGAATACCTTCGACGCAGCGGCACTAACTGGTCGACGCATCCGACCAGCGATGAAGTACAGCGCGAATATGATCGAATCTGGAGCCAGCTGGGAAAGCGGCAAATCGAGGAGCTTGTTGACTTACCCTTGATGACGAATCCGGGCGTCCTCGACACCCTGGACGTCCTGACGGAGATCGTGACACCGGCAAAGTTTTGCGATCAGAATTTACTTTCACTCGTCATTTGTCGGATGGTGAATCTCAGCCTCGAGCATGGCAACAGCGACGCGTCGTGTTTCGCGTATGTATGGTTTGCCATCGTAGCCGGCCCGTGCTTCGGGAACTACAAGGACGGATTTCGATTTGGTCGGCTTGGCTATGAACTGGTCGAAACCCGTGGCCTAACGCGTTATCGGGCCCGAACCTATATGTCTTTCGGAAACATCGTTATGCCATGGGCGAAACATGCCCTGACCGGGCGCGATCTGATACGCCGCGCCTTCGATATCGCCAATCGAATGGGTGATCTCACATTTGTGGCTTATTGCCGCGATGAGTTAATCTCGAACTTTTTGACAGTGGGCGATCCTCTGGCCGAGGTGCAATCCGAAGCCGAGGACGCTCTCGAATTTGTCCAAAAAACGCAGTTCGGCCTAATAGTTGACATCATTCTCGGGCAGCTCGGATTCATCCGGACGCTTCGTGGGTTAACTCCGAAATTTGGCTGCTTCGACGATGAACGATTTGATGAGGCTCAATTCGAGCGCCATCTTGAAAGTAATCCGATTCTCGCACTGCCCGACTTCTGGTATCGTGTTCGGAAGACGCAAGCCCGCTTCTTTGCGGCGGACTATGCTTGCGCTGTTGACGCTTCAATGAGAGCGCAACAGCTGCTTTGGACATCACCATCGCAATTCGAATCGGCAGAGTTTCGCTTCTATGGTGCCCTTTCCCACGCGGCATCTTGGGATTCCGCATCTCCCGACCACCGGCAGCAGCACCTCGAGGCGCTGGCGGCTCACCATCGGCAGCTCGAAGTATGGGCGGAGAATTGCCCGCAGAATTTCGAGAACCGGGCTGCCCTGGTCGGCGCGGAGATCGCGCGCATCGAACACCGGGAACTCGATGCTGAACTTCTTTATGAACAGGCCATCCGTTCCTCACACGCTAACGGCTTTGTCCACAATGAGGCGGTGGCCAACGAGTTGGCGGCGCGCTTCTACGCAGCTCGCGGCTTCGATCTGATCGCGCACGCGTATTTGCAGAAAGCTCGGTACTGCTATTCCCGATGGGGAGCCGCAGGTAAAGTGCGGCAACTCGACGAATTGTATCCGCAGCTCGGCGAGCAGGAGTCGATACCGGGTCCAACCAGCAGAATCAGGACACCGGTTGAACAATTGGATCTCGCTACTGTCATCAAAGTCTCGCAAGTAGTATCGAGCGAAATCGTCTTGGAAAAACTGATCGATACGGTCATGCGCACAGCGATTGAGCATGCTGGTGCTGAGCGAGGTCTGTTGGTTCTTCAGCGGGGTGCCGAGCATCGAATAGAGGCGGAAGCAACGACCAGTGGTGAGACCATCATCGTGCGATTGGGAGGGACATCGGTGGCCGAGGCTGCCGTGCCAGAGTCGATCGTCCAATATGTTGTGCGTACCCGGGAAAGTGTGATTCTCGACGATGCGTTAGCCGAGAACCCGTTTTCTACAGATTCGTATATTCGTCAACATCACTCCCGTTCTATTCTCTGTCTGCCGTTGATCAATCAAGGGAAACCGACCGGCGCGCTTTACCTCGAAAATAACTTAGCCCCTCATGTTTTCACTCCGACACGGATGGCGATGCTGAAACTGCTCGCGTCGCAGGCGGCGATCTCGCTGGAGAATACTCGCCTTTATCGGGAACTCGAAGAACGTGAAACGAAGATCCGGCGCCTGGTCGACGCCAACATTATCGGGATCTTCATCTGGAACATTGAAGGTGAGATTATTGATGCCAACGAAGCGCTTCTCCGGATGCTCGGATACAGCCGTGAAGATCTCATCTCGGGTCTCCTGCGGTGGCCGGACCTCACCCCCGCAGACTGGCGTTACCGCGATGTACTAGCGATCGCAGAGCTGAAATCCACGGGAACTTTGCAACCATATGAGAAGGAGTATTTTCGAAAAGACGGCGATCGTGTGCCAGTGTTACACGGTGCCGCCCTTTTTGAAGGGAGCGAAAATGAGGGCGTCGCTTTTGTGCTCGATTTGAGCGAACGAAAGCGCGCCGAGGGGGCGTTGCGGCGCAGCGAGGCTTATTTAGCCCAAGCGCAAAGATTGAGTCGAACGGGAAGCTTTTGGTGGAAAGTCTCGAGCGGGGAGCTCGTTTGGTCAGATGAGGCGTTCCGCGTAATGGGATACGACCGGACAGCACTCCCTTCTGTCGAGTTGGTCTTTAAGAGAGTGCACCCGGAAGACATTCCAATGGTCCAGGACATGGTTAGCCGGGCGGCACGAGAGGGAACTAACCTTGATTTTGAACATCGTCTGTTAATGCCCGATGGATCGGTCAAACAGGTTCACGTCGTGTTAGAGGCTGTTTCTACCGATCCTGCAAATCGTCAGTTTGTCGGCACGGTAATGGATATCACCGCGCGAAAACAGGCGGAAGATGCCGCCAGCAAAGCGCAGATGGAGTTGGCCCACGCCACGCGCGTAATGACAGTGGGAGAGCTGACGGCATCCATCGCTCATGAAATCAACCAACCGCTCAGCGCGATAGTCACCAATGCCGACGCTGGTCTACGCTGGCTCGGCGCCGATTCGCCCAATCTGGAGGAGACCAGCCAAGCGATTCGTCGCATTATCCGGGACGGAAAGCGAGCCAGCGCCGTAGTCTCACGGATGCGAGCTCTCTTTAAGAAAGCTCCCACGGCGAAAGAGCCACTCGAGATAAATGAGGCTATTCAAGAGGTTCTCGCACTTACCCAGAACGAAGTACACAGGAGTCGGGTATCGCTGCGGACCAAACTTGCCAATGATCTGCCGCTGGTAGTCGGAGACAGAATCCAACTGCAACAAGTGATTCTCAATCTTCTAATCAACGCGGTCCAAGCAGTGAGCGAATTACCCGAGGGTCCGCGCGAGGTTGACCTTACTTCAGAAAAAGTTGCCACCAACCCAGAACAGACCGAAGTGCTGATTACTGTACGAGATTCGGGACCAGGACTCGATCCGCAACATCTTGATCGTCTCTTCGACGCCTTTTATACGACGAAATCCCATGGTCTCGGTATCGGGCTAGCCATAAGCCGTTCGATTATCGAAGCGCACGGAGGACGGCTGTGGGCCAGGGCAAATGCGCCCCGCGGCGCCGTCTTTCAGTTCACGTTGCCGATCAGCGATCCGAAAATCTCATGACGGCTCCGGCGTAAGCATGCCCGCCAAGCAGAACTGGACCTTCAGTTCTCTCTAGAACGCGATTGAGTGCAGAGATATCGTCGGATAGCGCGATAAGAGGAATGGGTGCGCAGACCACTTTAAGACCCTCATGCCGCAAACGGAGAACAACCTGACTCCAGCTGCTGCCATCAGCCCACGCTTCATGAAAGAGAACCACGGTAGCGTTTTTAGAGTATAAATTCATCCTTTGACCTCTGGTAGTTCAAGCGTGAAGCCTCACCTCCGGTGATCGTTGCAGCCGTTCAGCAAAAGGAACGCTTTGATGCGCTCAGCAATGAAATCTCCCTCTTCTTCCAGCGCAAAATGCCCTGTGTCTAACAGGACCAACTCAGCCTTTGGCAGGTCACGCTGATAAGCTTTCGCGCCTTCCACGGTGAAGAAGGGATCGTTCTTCCCCCACAGGATCAGCATGGGAGGCTGGCTGGTACGAAAATATTCGTGCCAGCCGTCGTAGCGCCCGAGATTGGATTGATAATCGTAAAGAAGGTCGAGTTGGATCGCATCATTACCAGGACGGTCTAAGAAAATTTGGTCAAAGGTCCAATTGTCAGGGCTGATTTGTTTAATGTTCTTCGCACCGTGTCTGTACTGAAACGCAGTTGTCTCGGAGTTAAGCAGCGCACGCACCGGTTTCTCTGTTTCCGCATTACGCTTGGCCCAGAACGGCTTCATCGGATCGAAGGCACCGCCGATTCCTTCCACGTACGCATTGCCGTTTTGTACAACAATCGCCTCAATTGCCTCCGGATGTTTCGAGGCGATTCTGTAGCCAACCGGCGCACCGTAGTCCTGCACGTAAATGCTGAATTTCTTTAAACCAAGGACAGCTAACAGCAGTTCCTCCACGTGCTTGGCCAAGTTATCGAAGGTGTAGGTGAAGCTGATCGCCTCCGGCGCATCGCTATATCCGAACCCGAGATAGTCAGGTGCAATCACGTGAAGGTTGTCCGCAAGCTTGGGAATCAGGTTGCGGTACATGTGGGAAGAACTCGGAAAGCCGTGTAAGAGCACAATCGTTGGAGCACGCCGATCCCCCGCTTCACGATAAAACATCTTGTGTCCGTAAACTTCACCATAGTTGTACGTTGTCATTCGAATCTCCTTTCTGATTTCGGATTGAGGTTGAAACGGGAGCGGCATCGAAACTGGACTGACACAACTGTGCGTGTTCACGAATGCCTCGCCAAACGCTTCTGGCCCAAATACCCAAACAAGATAACCTTTCTACTAGCCTTCAACAGGTTATTATGCCATGTCCCACTCCTGCATTCTTTCAGCACGTTATGTGCCAAGCTGTATTATTTAACTGTTTGTCCTGGCTAAACATCGAATGGACGGTAGCGTCTCGGTTGGGCGGTTCCTCCCCTGCTGGTTATTTTGTTAGGTACGAACTTACGCCCCTTACAAATTTCCGTCCGAAATGTCGTACGATGGTCGCTCGATTGACTTGCGCATGGAAGTACCTGATGGGCTGACGCTAGCAATTACTAGCAAATGTTGGCACGCAACGTGCAGAACGTCAGAACCGCGAAGTCGGGCTATTCGAAGGAGGGTAATCATCATCAGGCAATGGTGTCTGCGTGGTGAGCGAGAAATCTCCTGTTCCGGAGCCGAAGCTTTGGATAATTTACTGAGGTCCGACCGTGCTCGCGATTGATAACCGTATAGAGATCGATTGAAAGGTTATTACCGCGCGCGCCAAATGTGAAAACAATATCAAGATCACAACTGGGAGTATTCGAATGCGAGCAATAGTCATCAAACAATTCGGGGGGCTGGATAGCCTCGTCATTGAGAAGCTGCCTGATCCGGTCCCACAGCCAGGTTCTGTTCTTATCGAAGTGAAGGCATTCGGCATTAATCACGCCGAAACCCATATGCGTAAAGGGGAGTGGGCCGAAGCCGCAACGGTGAGTGGTATCGAGTGTGTCGGTCTAGTAAAATCTTGCCCCGGCGGGGAGTTCGCGGTGGGAACCAAGGTAGCCGCGTTCATGGGCGGCTTGGGGCGCACGATCAACGGTAGCTACGCTGAATATACATGTCCACCCGTCACGAATGTAGTACCGATCGAGACTGATCTGTCGTGGGAAGAGTTTGCGGTGATTCCCGAGTCGTACGCGACGGCTTGGACATGCTTGCATCGCAGCTTGGAAATCAAAAAAGGCCAAACCCTGGTGATCCGAGGCGCAACATCGGCCTTGGGTCGGGCAGCTCTCAACATTGCGGCCGACGCTGGCGCTCACATCATTGCCACGACTCGCAAAAAGCAAAGATTTGAGACTCTGCTAGAACTTGGAGCCCGTCGAGCGGAAATTGAAACTCCGCAGCTCTCGCAGTCAATTGCTGAACGAAAACAGATCGACGCAGTACTGGACCTTGTCGGTAACAGCACGTTCATGGACTCTCTCGCGATGTTGCGGCGAGGTGGCCGCATGTGCCTCGCTGGGTGGCTTGGTGGTCTTGATCCGGTAAATAACTTTAATCCTCTGCTTCAGATGCCCAGCGGAGTTTACTTTACCTTTTTTGGTAGCTTCGTGTTCGGCACTCCAGAATTCCCTGTCTCCGATATCCCTCTTCAATCCATTGTGGATAAAGCGGCGGCAGGAGTTTACAAAGCAAAGCCGGCTCGTGTTTTCCGATTCGACGATATTCGCGAGGCACACGAAGCGATGGAATCCAACCAAGCCAATGGTAAGATGGTCGTTCGGGTCTGATGCGAGGTGGAGGCGGGGTTAATCGGCCACTCTTTTCGGCGCCTTAGATGGAGACTTACGTTTCTTTGCGGAGCGTTGGCGATGAGCAGCCTGTTTAGCACGGTTACCGCAGATCGTCATGCTGCACCAACGTCTGGCACGTCCGTGTGTCCGGTCGAGAAATAAAAGAGTACAGGTTTTGCCCTCGCATCCTTTCACCAGAGAAAAATCTTCCGAACAGACAAGATGAGCCAGCGCTTCAGCGAGTGGCAGAAGTAAAGCACTCGGTGTGGTCAAGCGCCGCTGGGGTCGCAACTCGAATCCCGACGAGGCTGACGGATTCTCGCGATCAGCAGATCTCGGCACGATTGCCCCGTAACCCTCATCGCGCTCAAGTACCCGATTTAGCGCTTCCAGCCGGTTGAGTACTTTGGCAGTCAAGGGATGACCCATGTGCGAGAGAACAAAGTCGCGAAACCACTCGCGTAGCGCACGCGCTTGGGCTGCCACTTCGTCGAGTTCTCCCGGGAAAGAATTTGCTCTTACGCCCGCCACCTGGGCCGAGTCGATAAGCTTGGCTTCTACCAGCCAAGCTAAAAGGTCTTCTCCGTTAGCAATCCACTCAATAACAGTATCTACCGGTGTACCAATTGAGTTAAGGAAATCGAGACCGGGATCATCTGCGACGAACATTGCCGGAGGGCGATTGTCAGATATTTTCAATCTCCCTCTCGGCATGTTCTCCTTCATAACTAACCGATAAACGTTATCTTATGGATATGCCCGCTCAAATCGAGCCTGACAGGTTGTTCTCGGCAGGGAACAGAAAGAGCACCGGGAGTTTCAGGCTTTCGAAGCTGATGCTCGACAGCCCGCCACATCCGGGCCTTAATGGAGAATCAGAGGCACTTTATGAACACGTCTAGCATCAAGGAACAACAGCAGCGAAAAATCAAGACACAGCCCGGCTTCATTGCTGCGCTGGACCAGAGCGGTGGCAGCACGCCCAAGGCGTTGCGGGCCTACGGAATTAAGGAAGGTGCGTGGTCCAACGAGGAGGAGATGTTTACGCTCGTGCATCAGATGCGCGCGCGCATTATGGCCAGCCCCGACTTTAATGGCGACCGAATTCTCGGAGCAATCCTGTTCGAGGGCACAATGGACCGGGACATCGAAGGACAGCCAACCGCGGACTATCTCTGGAACAGGAAACGCGTCGTGCCCTTCCTCAAAGTGGACAAGGGGCTATCCGATGAGAAAGAGGGCGTCTATTTGATGAAGCCGATGCCCGGGCTGGCTGCCCTGCTCGACAAGGCGGTTGCCAAGCGCATCTTCGGAACCAAAATGCGCTCCTTCATCAGCCAGGCTAACGCCGCAGGCATCAAGGCAATTGTCGACCAGCAGTTCGAGCTGGCGGCGCAGATTCTCGCGGCCGGGCTCGTGCCAATCGTCGAGCCGGAAGTGGATATTCACTGCCCGGAAAAGGCCAAGGCAGAGGCATTGCTTAAGGCGGCCCTTCTTGAGCAGCTCAACAAACTCCCACCTGGTCAGCTAGTCATGCTCAAGATCACGTTGCCGGAGAAAGACAACTTTTACGCCGATTGTGTCAGCCATCCCAAGGTTCTGAAAGTGGTTGCGCTGTCGGGAGGGTACTCGCTACAAGAAGGCAACGACCGCCTCCGTAGGAATCACGGTGTCGTGGCCAGCTTCTCGCGGGCGCTGGTGGAAGGGTTGTCGTTCCAGCAATCCGATGCGGAATTCAACGCCGTGCTCGATACAAATATTCAGAGCATCTATGAAGCGTCCAACACTTGAGTTGGACGTAATCAGAAATCGGTCGATTCGCCCCGAATGCTGGACGAATAGACCGCTCGCTGCCTGAGCCAGTTTATAGGCACAAATCGATCGGCTCAATCAGAGCTGACTGAGGCAATCTATGCGCTTCGACGATTTCTCAAAGCTACAAGACTAACTACTTATTATAAAAGCGAGGCTGACAACAGCTTCGGTCAGTCTCCTTCGGTATCGGGTTGCTCTCATGCGTCGCATAGGCTCCAAGTCCGGGCTGGCGCACGACCGCTTAGCTGATCTGACGGTTCGAAGCCCTGCCGGCGCCGGCAATTGCGCAATCGCGTGAACCTTTCCTCAGACACTTTACTGACTAGCTTTCTTTTGACTGCGCCGCCTCCAGATGGAATTCCTGGCCAAATCTCGCCGCGATATCGTCAAGACGTTGCAGGTTCGGTTCCGGCTTACTCCATTCTTCGGCGCAGGCTGCGAAGTAGCGATCAAAGCCACCCGGTACGCAGATCAGCAGGACCTGTAGCCTCTCGGGACCAATGACCCTCGGTGCATGAGGGACATTCTTTGGAAGAAAGACAACATCACCTTTCCGCGCACGGATGAGTTCGCCACCACGATTTACCTCTAGCTCACCCGATTCCACAATGAACATCTCATCTTCAAAATGATGAGTGTGCAGCGGTACATCGTTGCCAGGAGAGGCGAACATTCGAATTACGCAGCATGCTCCCCCAGCCTCCTCGGAGCTGACTATTACATGAGCCTCGTGGCCAAACGCTCTAAGCACTCGGGAATCATTATTACGGTTCATCTCTTGGCTGTTACTAACTATTCAAATGCGTTGACTGTTTCTTTGGTCGCACACGCTGACATCAAAATCCGCTCAGCGGCCTGCAACAGTGAGTTGCGAGCGGAGAAGCTCGTTTCTAATAGGCAAAGCGCTCCGTTCGTGGTCGCGACCCCGATGGTCGGTACACCCTCAAACCTCGCTGAAACCGCTGGACCCCATAGAGTCTCCAGCCGCAATTGGCCGAATTTGGCGCCGAATGGCAAATTTCCGAGATTAGTTAACATGATTTCGTGGGCCATGCCCTGCGCGCAAATTGCGGCCGCAGTCGGCACATCGATGTCGTTCTTTGTTGCTTGGTAGAAGGCGCTTCTGGACGCAATAATACCTTCATGCGTCTGTGCCCTGGCCAAGCCCATCGTCGATTCACGCGCGATATCCCAGAAATCGTTGGGCGTCCTTGGCTCGATGGTAACGATTCCCGAATCGACAAGCGCGGCGCAGTTCTCGCCTAGTCCCAACACCTTCCTAGTATCAATCGGAGAACAGATGCGAATCGGAGCGTCCTTGAGGTGCGGGTTATTTTGCCAGGCGGCGAGCGCGAGAGCCGCAGAGAGCGCTCCATGGACAGTCGTTTCTTCGCGTCGGGCGCGTTCGCGCAGCATGCTGGTTAGCGCAGAACTCAAACGCACGCCTTTGATGCGGGGACGCGAATTCTCTTTTGCGATGTAGGTCGCCGGTCTGGGTGCCGCCGCACTCGATTGCTGAGAGAGTTGGACCGCGTCGTTCCGGGTCAAACCAAGGATTTCTTCGTGCGACGGCAGTAGCGGCAGTGCATCAATATCATCCCCGGAGAGCGCTTGCAGGAGGTCGCGAATCACGAAGGCGATCGATCGTCCGTCAGCAATGGAATGGTGCGCGACCAGAATAACAATCGCTTGGTCAGCCTCGTGCAGCAGCACAGCGCGCGCCAGCGGCGCATTCTCGAAATCGAATGGAATCGATAGCTCCAACTCCATTTCGAGTTTCCAACGCAGAGTTGCGTCCTTTTCTTCGATCACCCGAAGCGGGATCGGAGCCGCAATGTTCTGATAAAAGTATGGACGAGAGTTTCCGTTCGTTTCTATGCAGACCGAAAGAAGTGGGTGGCGTCGTTGCACCAAGTCAAAGGCATTACGCCACTGCCCAAATGTTGTGGCTCCTCGAACTTTCGCCGCCAACGCGAAATGGACCGGGCGGTTTTGGTCAATGAGCCAGAAAAATTCTTCAAAGGATCCAAGCGGCCGGAGCACCCGTGGCGCAGTCATCGCGGACAGGTTTTGCCGAGGGGGCCGACGAATCGGTCCGCAGCTTGTCCCTGTCCAGTTTTTCGAGAAGCCAGTCGCCCAAAATCGAGCTGTCACTGCGACAAATGCGAAATGGACTCTCCTTCTCAGCGCGGGTTGCGTTTCCCGTGACTTGTTTTACTGCGCTGAGCGTTGTATGCGTTTGTGACATGTTTGTTGCCTGTTGTTAATGAAGGTGGAGTCGAATAGTGGTGCCTGTTTAAACTCAGTTAGTTATGGCCTGTGCTGAAAGTCGGCTTTTGTCGTCAACGTTGCCAGACGTCGTAAGTCCGGAAATTCACTGACTCGGACGAGGGACGACGAAATCGCGCTAGAGGTATGCAGCCCTCTCTCTTTCGAGGGAGGCTAAGCGTTTGGTGTTTCGCGTTTCGCGGATTCGCTGCGCTCCCTGCGACGATCAAACCAACGATACGAATGGCGGACCTGGCCTATCGTCGGTAGGGCTGAGCTTTAGCTCAGCCTCGTGCGTGTGGCTTCACGCTGGCGTCGACCTAGTCAACCCACGGTGAAGCTGGAAGCTTCGCCCCAAGCCCCCGGCTTGACCGTGGGTTGAGCTTCCAGCTCGACGGAGTGGCGGACGCACGAGCCCGAGCCGAAACCGGTCCGCAAAGCTTTAGCGAAGGGGGAAGCACAGCCCTACCGACGATAGAGCTCCCTAGGTTATCGTGAATTGCTTCTTCGTCGTAAAAACGTCAAACATCAAACGCCAAGCGCGAAACGCGAAACGTAACGAAGGGCCATAATGGTTTCTTATGCCCAATCAGAAGGGATTATTTTACCTGGTAACAGCCAGCCCGGAGTTTAGTTCAAGATGAAAACACTAACGATGAAATTGAAGATTTTAGGTGTTTCTGCCTTCGCCGTCGCACTAACAAGCAGCGTCTTCGCAGCCGACTACAAGAAGTTAGCAGCCGAAGGATATCGCTGGGTTACGGTCGATGGCCCGTACGCTTGCACCACCGAGCAGGAAGTTCAGCAGATCACCAGTCACCGGACCGACGCGACAGAAATGCAAATGTCGCAAAACCTCCAAGCCTACTATCTTATCCCTGGTACGATAGTTCAGGTGCTCAAGAACGATTCCGCGACAAAAATGTCAGAGATCCAAGTTGCAGGAATTACTCAACCCCTCTGGACTTACGCAAGGTTTCTAAGTGCGCGTCCGATAGCTGATACCTATGGAGACATTGAGACACCGGAAAACTCGGGGCTCATTCCCACTGCCGATACTGGAGTAATCTCAACTCAGCTTGCTGGGCCAGCGCCAATGCCGACGCCTGCCGCTCCGATAACGCCAACCAACCCCGGACCGAATACATCCAGCATGAACCCCCAAACGCCGAGACACTGAGTAAGCGTTTCGCGTTTGGCGTTCGGCGTTTGGCGTCTGGCGGGGCGATGGGTAAGGCTAAGATAGCGTGGTGGCAGCGCCACGAGGTCGCCCACCACCAGTTTGAATCAAAGCGTTTGGACTGTGACATCAGCTCAATTCAAACTGGTGCTGAGCGACCCTACCAATCGTAGGACATTGCCCATCGCCGATAGGCCAATATTCGTCGTGACTTTTCCACGGCGAATCTGAATCTAAAATCGTCCAAACGCCAAACGCCAAACGCCAAACGCTCGGAAGTGCCAAGAATTAGTCAGAAAGTGCAATAGATCCCGCTTTTTTCATCGGCGTGCAGCCATCAGCTTTCATTCAGCAACATCCAAGCCGGTCCCCAGTGCTCGAACACGGCGAAAACGCTTGATCATGAAAATCACAATTGATGATTCGACCGATCAGGCAGAAGTCGGAGAGCGGCTAATCGACGTAATCAATCGGACAGACAAAAAGCTTCCTCAGGTTTGTTATCACCCGCAGCTAGGACCGATTCAGACTTGCGACACCTGCCTGGTGGAGATCAACGGTGTTCTCGGCAGAGCATGTGGAACCACTGTCGCGGCTGGAATGGAGATCGTTACGCAGTCAGCTCGGGTAGAGGCGGCCCAGCGAGAAGCGTTCGACCGGATCCTGGGTAACCACCTTCTCTACTGTACTGTTTGCGATAACAACAACGGCAATTGTACGGTCCATAACACAACGAAACTGCTGCAGATCGAACATCAGCAAATACCGTTCCGCCCTAAACCTTACCAGGTCGACAATACCAATCCTTTTTATCGCTACGATCCTGATCAATGCATCCTCTGCGGCCGATGTGTAGAGGCCTGCCAAAACGTTCAGGTAAACGAGACGTTGTCCATTCGTTGGGAAGATCCGCATCCGCGTGTGTTGTGGGATGGCGGTAAAAATATTGGTCAATCGAGCTGCGTCTCCTGCGGGCACTGCGTCACCGTCTGTCCGTGCAATGCTCTGATGGAAAAGTCGATGCTTGGGGAAGCTGGGTATATGACTGCGGTGGCGAAAGATGCTCTGAGCGGAATGATCGATGTGGTCAAGGGCATCGAACCGGAGCTGGGTTACGGTTCGATTCTGCGCGTGTCAGAAGTCGAAGCCGCGATGCGCGAATCCCGGATCCGTCGCACCAAGACCGTATGCACCTACTGCGGGGCAGTTCCACCCGACCAGCCACTTCATTTTCAGCGAGATTTTTACGCGCCAGGTTCAACGCTGGCTCCCAGGAATCGATACCGACGACCCGCAGCGCTGGCCAGGATGGTGCCGCTTCGATCGCCAGCCAGCCCACACCGGTGCCTATATCAAGAAAAGCGCCCGGTCGACGCAGGACCGAGTGAATATCAGGTCGCTGAGCTGCAACGATATCAATACTGCGTACGATCAATCGAGACACTTGACCCTGCGATTGGAGGATGGCTGGATCCGTATAGCTCCATCCCGGCGGACGCGTAGGATTCTCCAACAGATCAACGGCTTGACGAAAAGATGTCTGAATCAATGCGAGGGCAGCATGCTCCTGGCCAGGGTTAAGTCCATCGAAGAGGCCCGGATCGATTTTCTGCACGACGTCCTGCAAGCGCGCCCGCACGCGGGGATCACCGGCGAGCCTTTCCGACCGCAGCCGCAATTCAGCACCAATCGCAGCCAATGTTTCGACTGACGAATTCAGGATCTGCAATTGCTTCATGAACATTTCGAAGCTCATAGCATCAGACCAGTGCTTTCCACCCAACTCTCATGACAGGACTATTCCGGTAAAACAAGGTTCGTCCGCTAGCTTCCTCATCCTCTTCCTCTTCCTCAGCAGGCGTCCGTGTCCGATGGGAGGAAGAGGAAGAGGATGAGGAAGGAGCCCAACATCAATTGTCAGATCATAGAGCTCGTTAAAAAGTTTCGCCTTCGCTCATCGATGAATTAACGTGACCCGTTGGCACTATGCATAAGATCGCTGCAGACCTCACACGCATGCTTGGGTCGCAGCAGGTACTGTGGGAGCGCGAACACCTGGTCACTTACGGATTTGACGCTACCGCCGCGCTCGAGGCTACCGCCGGCTGCGTGGTCTTGCCCAAGACGACCGCTGAAGTAAGCGAGGTCCTCCGGTACGCGGCGCAGAACAAAATTCCGGTTGTCGCGCGCGGTTCCGGTACCGGGTTAAGCGGAGGCAGCGTGCCGGTACCTGATTGCATCGTGCTTTGCCTGGTGCAAATGGACCGGTTGCTCGAACTGGACGAGAAGAATCTGACCATTCATGTCGAGAGCGGCATGGTCACTCAAAAAGTAACTGAACTGGCCGACGCCGCAGGGCTGCTTTATCCGCCGGATCCCGGGTCGATGAAAATTTCGACCATCGGAGGCAACGTAGCAGAGAACTCAGGCGGTTTGCGCGGCCTGAAGTATGGCGTCACTCGAGATTATGTAATGGGCCTGGAGGTCGTCCTGGCCAATGGTGAGATTGTATCGCTCGGCAACAAGTGCGTTAAGGACGTCGCTGGTTATTCGATGAAAGATGTCTTCATCGGTTCAGAAGGCACACTGGGAATCATCACCAAAGTGCTTCTGAAGCTGGTGCCGAAACCCCAGGCTAAAAAGACCCTGCTGGCGACCTTCTCGCAAATGGATGCGGCGGGGGAAACCGTCTCCGCCATCATCGCCGCCAAGATCGTCCCCTGCACACTGGAGTTCTTAGATCGAATCACCGTGAGATGCGTAGAAGAATACATGCACCTCGGTCTGCCGCTGAACGCCGAGGCCATTCTTCTCATGGAATCGGACGGGCATCCGGTGGTGGTTGAAGAAGAAGCGCGGCAGATGGCTGAAATCGCGCGTGGCCGCGGAGCGATGGCAGTTCAACTAGCGCAAAACGAAGAAGAAGCTATCCAGCTCGCCGCCGCGCGTCGCACAGCCTTTTCAGCGCTGGCGCGCGTGTCGCCTACCACTATCCTGGAGGACGCCACGGTGCCGCGCAGTGAACTCGCCAACATGATTCGGTTCATCCAGCAAACAGCCGCCAAATACGAAGTGACCATCGGCACTTTCGGCCACATGGGCGACGGCAACCTGCACCCAACCTTTCTGACCAATGAAAAGAACACGGCCGAAATGGCGCGCGTGGAAAAAGCAATGGCGGAGATTTTTGATCACGCGGTGAGCCTGGGTGGGACAATCACTGGCGAGCACGGCGTCGGGTTGGCTAAAAAGGCTTTTTTACCTAAAGCGATTGGTGACGCCAGCCTGGAGCTGTTACGTCAACTGAAGTGTACCCTGGATCCGGACAACATCTTGAATCCTGGGAAAATTTTTGACTGATGGCTACCCAGGAAGAGCTGCATCAAGCCTTGGTTGACATCGGTCGCGCCAACCCGGAAGGCCACCAGGGAGCCTCAACGTATCTCAAGCTCCTCGACTATTCGGTACTCCAGCAATGTATCCACTGCGGGATGTGCCTGCCAACCTGTCCGACTTACGACGAAACCAAGCTCGAGCGCAACAGCCCGCGTGGCCGCATCGCGCTGATGCGCAAAATCGCTGACGGCCGGCTCGAGATCACACAAGCCTTCGGGCAAGAACTCTATTTTTGTCTCGGCTGCCTAACGTGCGAAACCGTGTGCCCGGCCGGGGTGCGTTACGGCGAGATGTTCGAGCACGCGCGCGCCGATATTGAACAGGTCGGTGTACTGCGAAACCCGGTCCGTAACTTCGTGCGCGCGATAACTCTGCGTTGGATTTTTACGCGCCCGCAGGCACTGCGAATAGCCGGCCGGCTAATCTGGCTCTACCAAGCAAGCGGACTGGAATTCATCGTTCGGAAGTTGAAACTTACCCGGCTACTGCCAGCGCGGCTGCGCGCCTTGGAGCCGCTCATGCCTCGAGTGCAGCGTTACTTCTCGGACGCACTGATCCGACCGATTGAGACGCCCCCGAATCAGAAATACCGCGTGGGGTTGTTAACCGGCTGCGTGCAAGATCTGGCGTTTTCTCAAGTGAACCGGGACACTGCCGATGTGTTGCTAGCCAATGGCTGCGAGGTGGTAACGCCTCCGGCTCAGTTCTGCTGCGGCTCGATCCACGCTCACAACGGTGAGCTTGAATTGGCCAAACAAATGGCCCGACGTAACCTCGAGGGCTTTGACCTTGAGCGGCTTGACGCTCTCATTACTAACGCGGCCGGTTGCGGCTCGCACCTGAAGAACTACGCCCACCTCCTGCAAGATGACCCAGCTTTCGCGAAACGCGCCAAGCAGTGGTCGAAAAAGGTACGCGACATTCACGAGTGGTTAGCTGAGATCGGTATCCGCGCGCCAACTACTTCGCTCCGGCAAACGGTCACCTACCACGAGGCTTGCCATTTGTGCCATGGCCAGAAAATTACGCGCCAACCGCGCCAGGTTCTCAGAGCCATTCCTGGCTTGGAGTTGGTCGAGTTACCTGAATCGACTTGGTGCTGTGGCAGCGCCGGCGTTTACAACATCACCCAGCCGGAGATGTCGCAAAAGCTGCTGCAACGCAAGATGGCAAACATCGGGACAACCGGCGCTCAAATCGTAGCGTCGGCCAACCCTGGCTGTTCAGCGCAACTGGAGGCGGCAGTCCGCGACTCAACCCTGAACGTAAAAATCCTCCATCCCATCTCACTTTTGGCGCAGGCTTATCGAAAAGGCGATGCGCAGGGCTAAGCGTCGGCGACTCTGCGTTACTATCGCAGACCCCCGACAACAACGGAGGGCGCTGCGGCTGGGGACGGCCTCTCGCTATTCAAAACGGAAACCGATTTTTCCGGAGTGGCAATCCAGCAGCCGTAGCGCTCGCCAGTCTTTATGAACTAACAGATCAAGCAACAGGAGCTGGCTCACTCGTTTCGGACTCATGCCGCCAGCGTACATCCCACGAACTTCACGCTCGGGCGGTACCCAAGTTGTAAGTAGAGCGGATATCCGGCCTCAGTAGCGTGCAACACGGTCCTGCTAATACCGGTCGCTTTGTGAGCTGCCTGAAGGGCATGTCGCACCACCGCTTCTCCGTACCCTTTGCGTTTTGCTTCCGGTGCTGTTGCTACCAAGAACAGAAAGAGGCAGCCCTCGTTGATGATTGCCGTAGCAGTCGACACCGGCTTGTTCGCCTCATATGCGACAAATCCATATGCGTGCTCCCGCCATAGAGTGTGGTCTGTCAGCAACGAGCGACTCCCGTCGACCGGCACATCGTATGAAACACAATTGAGTTGCACGAAGTCCTGTATCGTTGCGTCGTCGCGTATTCGTTCGAATCGAACTGCCGGATGTCCCGGTGCCTCCATCGGCAGGATATCACCCGCCATTCCAGTCATGGGAAAAGTCTGCACAAACTTCGCCTGATCCAGGATAGTGGACAAGTTTTCCCTGGCCATCCCGTTCAAATTATCCAGGCAGACGACAAATAGTCCCCCATTCTGACGAGCACGCATGTATTCAGCTGCTTCTCGCACTCTGGTCTGAAATACCTGTGCATCCGACAGCGGTTCCGTGAGAAACACCGCATTGTAAAAAGGAAAATGAGTGTCCGGCCATGCTATTGCGAGTCCCGATCTATCGCTCAGATCGACCTTTGGAAACGGTTTCCCGATCAGTTTCCAAACACTTACGAATTGGTGGAGGGATTCCACTAGGTCTGCATTTTTTTGCTTCATAGTTTCTCCGCGCGCTCAGATGAATGCCGGCTCTCTGGCTCCCAAGTTCACCAGCAAAGACTGACCGTTTCGGCTCTCTATATGCGAGATCTTGGAAACTAGCCGTTTCTTGTCTCAGTTGCCGTAGGCGCTGTCTCAGCACTTGGACACGGCTCTTGGACGGCGGTCCGGCGCTGGTTCAGTCGCGCTCTGTTCGGTCCAATTGCGGGCGGAGGTGCGCAATTTGAACCTGAAGCTGGAAATCGCTCATCCGGTTTCGCTCCTGGCTCGAGCCTATCGAAAAAGCGACGCGCGGGGATAATGCGCCTTCTGCTGACGAATCGGACGCCGGCTTCTGTCTAAACCCCTGGAAGCATTAAACGAAGCGCATCTTTGGCGACGATTCCCGCCATATCACAATTGCTGATAGCCAATCAGCATCAGCGATTTTTGAACGGGCAGATTTAATGTTAGATAATCGTCGAACCAAACAATAAAGATGAACAAGATCAACCACCCATCGGGAGAACTCACAGATCAATTTCTCCACGCACAAGCTGACACTGGCGACCGGCTCCTAGATGATGAAGGCTTTCACTTTTGGCCAACACAGGACGAGATGAAAAAGCTTGCGCTGGAAGGGCAATCGCTACTCTCTGCTGATAACTCGAAAGGGAATAGTCGCGAGCAACAAGATCAACGCAGCGACAATTTCGACCCTTTCTCAATTTTCGCGATAGTCGCCATTGGCATCGCAGTGCTGGTTTTTACGTGAAACGTTCGGTCACCGCGCTCGTCACAAAAAGCCTTCGACGTGAGCTCAGTTAAACGTTTCGCCACTTAGTGTTTCAAAATAAGCTTGCGCGATTTATGTGGCTGGACGCCATCGAGTTCAGGCAGCAGGACAACGCTCTCCTGCTCGTTTGGATCAGTACGGGAAATGACCGCTACGAAGCCTTCGGTTGCGCTGAGATTATACGGCAGATGAGGCATGCCGGCCGGAATATAGACAAAATCGCCGGCTTTCGCGATGAGATGCTCTTCCGGTCTCTCGCCATACCACATACCGGACTCGCCGCTTAAAATATAGAGGGCCGTTTCGTGGCCATCATGCTTGTGCGCCTTGCCTCGTACACCCGGCGGGATGGTAACTATCTGCAAATGGATTCGCAGCGCACCTACTGATTCGGCGGATATCCCGGGTGCGGACAAGTGGCCTTGCTTGCTGACGAATTCCGCACCTTTTCCGACAACCCGGCACGTGGCCTTGCTGCTATCACTGGTCTCAGCCTTCATATCTTTTGCTCGAGGAAACGATTCACGCTCTGTGCGCAAATCCGTCTCGGCGGAATAAACGCCGCGATGTGAGAGACCCGCTATTTTTTGTCCCGGTTGCCGCAGTTACTGTTTGGCTTGTCGATGGTCTCGGAAGCATTGCCACCGACGCCGATCCGGATTGGCCGGACCAACAACGGTTTCGCTTCCTCGCGCACTGTCCCTCCCTTGTTGGTCCGGCCAATGCCGGATCAGCGCTGGTGGCAATGTTGACATTGATTCATCGCTAATAAGCGCAACTTATTACTGTCGCCGGTTGTTTCTATTGAAAGACGCTGCGTCTACAGCTGAAATTTGCAATCAGCAACGAACGGGAGATTGAGTGATAGGGGGGTATTTCCGAACAGGAGCGCGCCTGCTGAGGAGCCAGTCGACCCGATGTTGACGAAATCGAGGATATGCTCATATTTCTACATATAAATCGAGCATCGCCTCGATTTTAGTCTATTTTTGCTTTGTCTGACTTTTTCGGTCATCGAAAAACGGCGCTTATTATGAAGAATCCTCCCAGACAATTCTCTTCGCTGTTGCAGGATGCTGCGACAAAAAGGAATTCACTCGCCTCGATGCCCTCCAGCGCCGTTGCGATTGGGTTATTCTCTATCTGTTCTGGTCACGCTTTTGCCGGTGAGGCTTCAAGTGAATCCACGCCTCTCTCTTCTCCTGCCCCGATCGTTGTGCCTACTGATCCCGGAGCACAGTTGACTCCGGAACAGGGGAGAGCCTATTACGATCGATTTGTCACCGGCGACTGGGGCGGCTTTCGCACCCAGTTGCACAATCGGGGTATCGATTTCAACCTCGACTACTTCGGTGAAATGGCCGGTGATCTTCATGGAGGTAAGGATCACTTCAGCGGTTACCCAAAAGGCCTTGGTCAGTCATGGAGTTATGACGATCAAGCTTTGTTCGGAGTCGACTTGGATTTCCAGAAATTGGTTGGTTGGGAAGGCGGCAGTTTGCAAGCCTATTTTACCAAGCGTAGTGGAGATAGTCTCGGCCAATACAGCAATCCGGCTCCACTCCAACAGGTTCAGGAAGTGTACGGCCGCGGTCAGACCTGGCGCGTCACCTCGCTGTGGTTCAAACAGAAATTTTTCGGTGATGTGCTGGAATGGAAATTGGGATTAATCCCGATCGGTCAGGATTTCGGCAACTTCTACAAGGTTCCTTTTGAGAATCTGACTTTCACTGCTGGCACCACTGGAAACGTGGCCGGGTACAGCCAGTTTAACTGGCCGGTGAGTCAATGGGGAACCGACCTCAAGATTAACTTTACCAGGACTTTGGCCGTGAAAATCGGCGTTTTGGCCTTTAACGACTATTGGATTTCCAGCGATTACTACCTCCGGGTTGATAATCCGGGCGGAACCAGCGGAGCGCTGATTCCGGTAGAAATCAACTGGACTCCCAAGCTGCATATTTTTGGCAAAGATCTGCCGGGAGAGTGGAACTTCACCATCTATGGTAATACCAACAACCACGAAACCACCGGAGCGGCCAAAAGCGTGCTGGCCAGCGCGCCGGGAGTAGCGCCCAACCTACTGGGGTCCCGATTTACCGGGGATTACGGTTATGCTGCCAGCATTTGGCAACAGGTTACGGCTCCCGATCCCAATCGTCCCAAGACCGGGCTAACACTTTTTGCTTCGAATACCTGGGCGGATCCTCGCACCGCCTTGCAAAATCTGCAGGCGTTCGCTGGGGCCTATTACTATGGCCCTTGGTCCAAGCGCCCGTACGATTCCTGCGGTATCGCGTGGGGTTATAACCACGTTGCTGGCGCAGTACAGAATGCCGAGCGACAATTCATCAGGACCCATCCCAAGTCGGGTTTCGCGGTGCAGAGCGACGAGTACGTAGGAGAGATTTTCTACTCGTTCGATCTCTATCACGGCTGGAACGTTCAGCCTGATCTTCAGTACATCACCAATCCCGGCGGCTACCATGGTGCCACCAACCAACTCGTATTCGGCGTGCAACTGAACGTGCCGTTCTAGCCGCGAAGCGGCTACAGGTCAAAAGCCCGGGGTGATACCGCCGCCGGTTTTCATTTGTCGTCGCGCTGCGACGAGCAATTCTGGGCTTCTCGCACTCGAACTCGTCCCCGTGCGACGACGCCTGCCCTTCTCGAGGACGAGCATGAGGACGAGTACGATTTTCTGTGGTCCTCACAGGGGCCGGCGTTTTTTCGTGAGCCATTACTATGGTTGTATCTTCGTGAACGGCGCTCCAATCTCGATGCCCACTGCAAAAAGTGTTGTTTCGCGGATGAGATAACTGAAACTCAGCTCAATGGACCCTGGCGCCCTAGAAGAGGTTGCCCACCTGACACTTTTGCTCGGGCGTCTTCTGCTCGGGAGTGGTGCGGACACCGCCCAGGTTCAGGACGCAATGGTTCGTTTCGCGGCGGGCTTCGGTTGCGAAGCTCGCCTTCTGGTAAACTACGAAGGAGTTCTCCTCACCCTCGTTTCGGACGAGCGGTTTGTCACTAAGATCGGTCCTCGCCTGCCGACAATGAACGTGAACATGGCTGCTGTCGCGGCGCTCAGCCGACTGGTCAATGAGGTCGAGTGCCATCGGTTGAGCATGTTGGAGACCCGAAAGGAACTGGAAGAGATCGAACACCAGCCCACCATTTATCATCGCTGGATCATTGTCGTCGCACTTGGTCTTACCGCGGCAAGTCTGGCTCGATTGTTTGGTGCCGATTGGCCCGCCTTCTGGATCGCTTGGCTGAGTGGTTCGCTCGGAACGTGGTTGCGGCAGGAGTTTGGTCGCCATGGATTTAATCTTTTTTTCATTCCTTTTGCCGCCGCGCTCGCGAGTGGAGTGGTTGGCGGACTGGCTGTGCTATCTGGAATCAGCAGCACGCCATCGTTGTGTCTGGTAGCGCCAGGAATGATCCTAATGCCCGGCGTCCCTCTGGTAAATGGTGTCCACGACATCATCAGAAACCATATGAGCTTAGGACTCGACCGCCTCGCGCTCGGAGTTGTGGTCACACAAGCCATCGCTTTTGGGCTATTCGTCGCGACAGTCCTCACCGGTTCGAAAATCCCAGTGGACGCGCCGTTCAAGGTCCTGTCCGTGCCGGAGGACGCCCTATTTTCGGCGTTGGCGGCCCTTGGTTTTCTAGTCCTTTTCAATGTTCCGCCCCAGATGGCATGGGCCGGTCTCGTGTGCGGCGTGGCAAGCCACACCACTCGTACCCTATGCTCGAATTTAGGCATCGACATCGTGAGCGGAACGTTGGTCGGTGCACTAGTGGCAAGTTTCTTCGCCCAACGTTTCGCTCGGCGTTTTCGCGCTCCGGCCGTAGCCTTTGCTTTCCCGGGTGTGGTCGCAATGATACCAGGTGCCTACGCGTTCCGCGCCTGGATTGGCTGTGTGCAGATCATGCAAGGTGGTAAAAGTGCCCCTCTCCCGGTGGTGACGGAGACGCTAGCGCTGATTGCTACCTGCCTTCTCATGGTAGCAGCGATCGCAGTTGGTATAGCGGCCCCATTGATTCCAATAGAGAAAAGAGCCACAAAGGGCTGAATTGAGGCGGGTTCAACCTCTCATTTTCGGCGCTGGTCGGCCGATTTCCGCTTCCATGCGAAGTTTTTTATTCCTTGGCGAATTCACATCTTTTCTTTAGCACCGTATGGAAAATCAAAACCGCAAAAGCGCTCTTATCGCCGTCAGCTTCCTTTGGTGCCTTGCTGGGTGCGCGTCGGTAGGAGTCCGTAATCCAGCGCAAGCTGCTCCTAGTTCAAGATTGCCAAAACAAATTTTGGTCGCCGACTTTGATACAAGCAATGGCCTGTTTCGCTGCTCTCACCCCTGGCTGAGATATGTTGTCGCGACGCGACAAGCAATTGTCGATTCGGCTAAATTACATCTTCAAAGATCGCGACTACCCGACTCCAGCCGGCCGAACCAGCTTTGATTTTCACCGGAAAACAGCTCACTACGAATCCGGAATTCGGTAGCGCCTCTAAATTATGGAGCTTCTCGATGTGCGCATAGCCGATCTCGCGCCCAGCTTTATGTCCTTCCCAGATCAACGCCGGATTTCTTGTCTGCCCAAAACGCTGCGCGGTGTAGACAAATGGCGCATCCCATGACCATCCGTCCGTACCGGTTATTCTGACACCTCTGGAAGTGAGATAAAGAGTGGCTTCCCGGCCCATACCGCAACCGGTAGAGACGTAGTCCGGCTTTCCGTATCGTGCTCCTGCCGCAGTATTGACCAGAACGATCTCCAACGGACTTAATGTATGGTTCATTCGCTTCAATCCGGTCTCGATATCTTGGGCGGTAACAACGTAGCCATCGGGAAAATGCCGGAAATCAAGTTTGACTCCCGGTTGGAAACACCATTCCAACGGGATCTCATCGATCGTCCAAGCGCGTTCACCTCGGTTCATCGTCGAAGCAAAATGCCAGGGCGCATCCAAATGGGTCCCATTGTGTGTGGAAAGGTTGAGCTGTTCAATTGCCCAACCTTCACCGTCCGGTAAATCCTCCGGTGCGAGACCCGGGAAAAATTGGCATACAGTCTTGGCTGTATCGGTATGCTGGAAATACTCGATTTTCGGGCCCGCACCCGGCGGGTCGGCCAAGACGTCATTTTCCAGAGGCACGGAGAGATCGACAATTCGGCGTTTCATAATGGATATCTTCGTTTGGCGTTCCGATTGAGCAATGCAGCAGAGGCCAACGCCCGTTGCGTCAACTGGAAACGCCGATCTGCAGTTGAGGGGTCGACTGCTACTTCGTAAACGCGCCGTAAATCGCTAGCCCGTTGACCGTGGAGGGTCGTGAGTAGGGCGATCGCGACCTCTAAGGTTGTCGGCAATAGTTGCCAAACCTTACTCGTGCCATCCTCTTAATCTCGACTCGGCTCAAAAGCGGGCTTGCAATTTTTTGTTGCTCGCCGGTCGAGGTGACTGCGTTGGATCGATGTAGTCGCCCGAGGTGCATTAGCACGATGACGGTGTTTTCCAATGATCTCCGAACTTACTTGTAAGAAGTGACAGGCTTTCATTTTGGCTCTCGATTGCGGGATGATAATAGGCACGGGTTTGAGAGCCCCGAATCTTTATTGTCCCAATCGCCGTAGTCGTTGTCTCAACAGGACGCGCCGATCTGCGATGTAGAGGTCGATGCGGGACGTTCTCGAAGGCCGCAACGCGCGTTCAATCAATGCCAACAACGCCGACATTGCACTCCCGATCGAGACAGAACATGATCTGCAGTTCTGTCACGACGAATTCATTCGATAGCCTGTTGAACCGGGCAATCTTACGCTTTTTGTTCTTGCTTAATAGGCTTTCCCAAAGCAGGCAGAAGCCTTACTGCGGCTTTTTATGAATAACAACTATTTTGCCAGGCGTTCCGTCCTTATTACTGGAGGATCGGCCGGGATTGGTTCTGAGTTTGCCCGGCAGCTCGCACCGATGGTCAGTAGAATGGTACTGCTAGCCCGCCGGAGCGATCGCTTGGAAGCGCTCAAATCGGAGCTTAGCGGCGTCAATCCTCGCCTTGAGCTATTCACTCAACCCGTAGACCTGCGTAACCAGGATGAGTTGGAAGGTGTCTGCGATTGGCTGGCTCAAAACGATCTGGTTATCGATCTTTTGATTAATAACGCGGGCCTGGGTGACCATGGACCCTTCATCGACAGTCAATGGGAAAGGGTTGGCTCGATGCTGGATGTGAACATGCGCGCGCTGACTTACCTGACGCTTAGACTTTTATCCGGAATGAAAAAGTCCGGACGCGGTGCGATCCTTAATGTAAGCTCAACTGCCGGTTTCCTCCCATTGCCCAACAACGCGGTCTATGCCGCGACGAAAGCGTACGTGACCAGTTTCAGCGAAGCAATTCGGGCTGAATTACGTTCTTCCAACATAAGGGTTACCGCCTTATGCCCTGGGCCGGTTTCAACAGAATACCTGGCAAACGCTACTCGCTCGGGCGATCATGAGAGCCACACTGCGCCCGACTTTTTTATCGTCCCCGTGCAAGAGATTGTTCGGCAAGGCTTGGAAGCCGTCGCGAAAGATCGAGCCCGGGTGGTTCCCGGCGCTATCGTGAATTTTTCGATGACGATAATCGCTTTCATCCCGATGTTCATAAAACGCCTGGTGTACCGTGCACGACTTGCACGGTAGGGACCTTCAGCGCTTAGCGTTTCGCGTTTCCCGTTTCGCGGAAGGCCGAAGACTTCATCCACGCCGATACGCCGATGCTATTTCTTTCCAAATCTATTTTCTGTCCCGTTCAACAGACGCACAATGTTGCTGCGATGGCGCCAGATCGCCAAGGCCGCCATTGAGACCGAAAACAGAAGCAGGAATGAAAAGGCTGAATCGGTCTTGGCGACAAAGAGAGCGACGGCAATCGGCAAAGCTAATACCCCGCAGATCGAAGCCAGCGATGTGTACCGGCCGATAAAAAAGACCACGATCCAGGTCAGGCCGAATGAGATAAACAACAGAGGTCGGAGCGCCAAGGCCGCACCGGCCAGAGTGGCAATTCCTTTACCGCCTTTGAACCGTAGCCAGATCGTATAATCGTGGCCGAGCACACACGCGATCCCAGCAACGACGCCGCCCAGCACGACGTTGGCTCCGAAATAGGCGGCAAACAACGAACCAAGGTTTACTGCCAAAAAACCTTTGAGAAAGTCGCACAGAAATACCACGTAACCCCAGCCTTTGCCCATCACCCGGGCCGCATTCGCCGCTCCGATATTCCCACTTCCCTGCTGGCGGATATCGATTCCTTTTCTTCGTGCAAAGAGGAATCCCCAGGGGATCGATCCGATAAAATAGCTCAGAATAATAATCAGAAGCCAAACCATAGATTGGCTCTATCTTCCACTCCTCTATCGACCAGCGAAAGGGTCAAATCGTAATTCCTCTGGCGATAGCACTGGCCCCACCAGGAATCACCGGGACGGTTAAGTCTGTGGTAGAGGAAGCGTTGGGTGTTAGGAAGCAGCCGAAGTACCGATCTAGGGTTCAGTCCGGCAGCGTCTAACCAACGACGCGTTTGACAAAGACGTCCCGACTCGGCTATACGCGATCGCAGTCCAGACAGCGATTACGGCGATTCGAACGAGAGACATTCGCATTCCTGAATTTTGGGTTATTTATTAGTCCCTCGCACTATGTGGCCGGACCGCCGACTAATCGACGTTTTGCAAATTGAGCACCCAATTCTGTTATCGCCAATGGCAGGCTTTGGCACGGTTGAACTCGCCGCAGCCGTCTGTGCCGCCGGAGGCCTCGGTTCGATCGGCTGCGCTGGGATGGAACCCGAGTTCGCAACCAAGACGATCCGCGCACTGCGCGGGCTGACTGACAAGCCGATTAACGTCAACTTCTTTTGTCATGTCCAGGCAAAGACAGCGACAGATCGCCAAGAGGCTTGGCGAGGCCGCTTGTTGCCTTATTATCGTGAGCTCGGCATTGATCCTGAGATTCCGGTGCCGCGGGTAGATATTCCATCGTTTGACGACTCCAGGTGTAGGATCGTTGAGGATACCAAGCCGGAGGTAGTGAGTTTTCATTTTGGCCTGCCAGACTCGACCCTTTTGCCTCGGGTGAAGGCCGTTGGTTGCCGCATCATGGCGTCCGCGACGACTGTTGCTGAAGCGCTCTGGCTGGAGACGCGTGGCGTGGATATCATCATCGCTCAAGGCTATGAGGCTGGCGGTCATCGGGGAACGTTCTTAGCACAGAGCTTGAACTCTGCCAGCTCCTCACAACCGGGGACCCTGGCCCTAGTCCCACAAGTTGTTGATGCTGTCAAAGTGCCGGTCGTAGCCGCTGGCGGCATCGCAGACGGTCGTGGCATCGCCGCAGCGTTTGCCCTTGGAGCAGCCGGAACACAACTCGGAACGGCCTATCTCCTCTGTCCTGAAGCGGCGACATCAGAATCACATCGGAATGCTTTGCGGCATGCCTATTCGGACGCGACGTTTGTTACCAACGTTTTCACGGGCCGGCCTGCGCGCGCCTTATCGAACCGGCTCGCGCTTGAGATTGGCCCAATCCTAGATGCCTTGCCCGATTTTCCCTTGCCCATGGGAGCGTTGGCGCCATTGCGGGCAAAGGCCGAACAGCAGGGCAGCCGCGATTTCACACCTTTCTGGTCAGGTCAAGCCTCGCCGCTTGGAAGAGAAATGCCGGCCATGGAGCTCACGCTCAAATTGGTGCAGGAAGCGGTTGATCGATTGAAGCAGCTCAGCATTGGTTAGATGCGGCTTTCGGAAATCGAACCGATTTTGCGGGTAGCCCAGCCGCGCCGGTTACGGGGTTTCTATCGGAAAAGATGAATTATGAGTAGTGAACAGAAAGTCGCCATTATCACTGGCGCCTCGCAGGGCATCGGTGCTGGACTCGTTAAGGCATACCGAGACAACGGCTTCCTTGTCGCAGCCAATTCCCGTAACATCAAGCCGTCTAGCGATGAAGGCGTAATCGCAATCGCTGGTAACATTGGCGACCGCAAAGTCGCCGCACAGGTGGTCAATATCGCAGTCGAGCGCTTCAGGCGCATCGATACCTTGATTAACAATGCCGGTATATTCATCAGCAAGCCCTGAGCTTCCTGGTAGCGCAGGCGTAGACTAAGATCTCTTCAGTGGCCTCCAATAGCGACCCCGGCTCCTCAAACGTTGTCTGCAGACGCTTAAGAGAACCATTGGTAGTGGTGACGCCAATAGTGTGTGTACCCGCTGTACTCGCGGAAACCCCAGGGCCCCAGACTGCCTCCAACTTAAGCTTCCCGAAATCCGTTTCGTAAGCCAAATTGCCAAGATTCGTCAGTGTAATCTCATGGGCGAATCCCTCGGCTGCCATTGCGCCGGGAGTGGAAACATTGACTCCTTGCTTCATGAGCTGATGGAAACCATATTTAGAGGCAGTAATCGCTTCCGGCGTCCGCGCCACGGACAACCGAGCGGTTGAACCAGAGGCAATCTGCCAAAATGTCGTGGACGAGTCGGGCTCAATCGCGACCACGGCTGCAGCGACCAGCAGCGCACAGTCATCGCCCAGACCAAGCATGTTTCTCATGTCGATTGGAGACAGAACGCGAACCGGTTCTTCGCTGAAGCGATCGTTAATCTCCCGGTAAGCCAGCGCGATAGCAGCGGAGAGAGCTCCGTGGACGGTGGTTCCTTCCTCACGCGCGCGTTTCCGTATTTCGCCGGTTAGCTCCGTACTTAGGGTCAAGCTCCTGACCTGAGGTCGTGTCTCCTTTTTGTCGACATAGACTAACGGTTTCCCAGGTGGTTTTTGAGCTGGCGCTTTGGTCGGAACGAAGTCGGTAGAGGTTATCCCTAGAAGATCCTCTAGCGAAGGAAGTACCGGCAGCGGATCGATTGGTTTTCCAGCAAGCGCTTGCAGCAAGTCACGAATCACAAAAGCGACGGAGCGTCCATCTGAAATCGAGTGGTGAATCACCAAAATGCAAACGGCTTGTTGCCCTTCGAGAAGTAGCACTGCCCGCACTAATGGTGCTTGTCCGGCATTGAACGGAATCGCTAGCTCTAGCTCGACTTCTAACTCCCAACGTTTTGCTACATTGGCTCCTTGAACCACCCGAAGTGGTATTGATGCCGACGAGTCCTGTCGGAAATTCGGAACGGCGCTCCCGTCTTTTTCTATATAGACGGAAAAAAAAGGATGCCGCTTTTGTAAGCTGTCGAGCGCCCGACGCCATTCAGAAATGGTTGTATGCCCCTCCAATTTAGCCGCGAGCGCAAAGTGGAGGGGGCTAGTTTGATCGTAGAGCCAAAGGAACTCTTCAAAGGCGCCGAGTGGACGCACAATCGGTGAAGCACTTGGTGCTGCCAGTTTCTGTTGGGTAGGATTCATTTTTGGAATGAGTAGTTGGTTAGGGCGACCAGACACCTGCGAACTCGTGCTTGCCTCGCCGTAAGGTAATGCAAGTAGACATCGTCGCCCTCGCGGGCGGTCCGTTCTTGTTCCAGTCGCCGTATTTCCTGTCCCAGCGTTTTGCTTGCCGGCCCCTTCAAGCCAACCGTCTTGCGGCGCTCGACACTTCTGTTGCTTATTGAGACGTGACCCTGCCTTAAAGACCCCGGCCCAGTGGGGAAACTGACTGCAAACCTATTACTAATGTCGAACACTCAGCGCCTGGACGGCTTCACCAATGGTAACTTCGACAAGACTCGGTGCACCTTCAGCGGCGAAATCCAGTCGATCGGTACCGGCCGTTCGCGGCGTCACGGACTCATGGAGGCAGAGAACCCGGACAAGCAACGATATGAGTGCTGCCAATGAGATCAGCCAATATACGGCTTTGCGATGCCCCTGTTCTACCGCCGCTGTTGGTCGCCTCGCATCAGGATCGTGGTCAACCGGTTTAACCGCTCCGGAAATGATAGTCATAGTAACTCTTCTTGTGAGCGTTCAATGGATGGCTCACCTGCATGGATTTAGTTAGGAGCTACTACAACTGAATACTCTTAATACGCGCTCCTTTTTGTTCCGCCTGCCGTAATCGTTAACCGAATGGCTGCATCGAGCGCTCGCCGATGTAATGCCCAGCCTATTCGTAAGCTTACGATCAAGGCGGTGCTGATCCTGGGCCGATTTACCGAGGACCGGAAACCCGGTAATCAGCTTGCAGGCGCACATATAGGTACAGCACCTGCGCTATTTCACCGTGAGTTGAGGCACTGAGCTTCCGCAAAGCAGGCGGACCTATCTGTATCAGGTGAGTTACCGCGGCTCATTCGGACGGCATGAGCTCGGCTCAGACAACCAATGCGGCAGTTTGATCAAAAGATCGGACTACTCGTTGCCGTTTAGAGCAGCAATTCCGGCAATCAGAACAAACTTAGCGGGTTCCGACTACGAATGACGTTTGTTACGGTGACTTACTGTTCAGCGGCTGAAGACCAGGTCAACAAATCTAATCGGAGAACAAACTACATGAGACGAAAAACAGCTTCTCTAAGTTATTATCTTGGCGAACGCGCCATTGTAGTTGGCAGCGGCCTTGGGGGACTATCGGCCGCTCGCGCGCTGTCCGATCGGTTCCGCCAAGTAGTTATTCTGGACCGCGACGAACTGCCAGACGACGCCACCCCGCGGCCTGGCGTTCCACAAGGCAAACACCCCCACGCCCTACTGAGCGGCGGCCTAAAAGCACTAGAGCAGCTCTTTCCCGGATTCGCCAGCAAGCTGAGCCAGGCTGGAGCAATGCCGATCGATCGGGGTTTTGACATTCTGTATGAGATCGCGGGACAGGATCCTTGGCCGAGAATCAAATTTGACCGGCCGACCTACGCGATGTCGAGACCGTTGATTGAGCTAACTGTGCGCCGACAGGTAAAGCGCCTGACGAATGTCAAAGTGGAAAGCGGATGTCGAGTCCTTAAGATCATAGGTGAATCGAACACCGGCGCCGCCACGGGTATTTGTTACCGAACGCCTGACGGTAACGTGGAAACACTTCAATCTGATCTCATCATCGATGCGTCCGGAAATGGATCCTTGACGTTGGAATTTCTGAAAGCCTCTGGCCGGAGGTTGCCGGAGGAGACGAGCATCGGTGTCAATATGCGTTATGCCAGCGCACTATTCGATCACGCCGACATCAAGGATAATTACAAAATTGCTTACACACTTCCCGATGCGCCTGAAGAGAGTCGAGGCGGCCTTATCCTCCCAGCAGAAAATGGAACTTACCAGATCGTTCTGATCGGGCGAGGTGAGGATATACCCCCAATTAATGAAAGTGAGTTTCGGCGATATGCTCGGGATCTCCCCACCCCAACGGTCTATAACGCGATCAAGAATGCCAGGGGTTTAACTGAGATAACGCCCTATTCGTTTAGCGAAAGTAGATGGCGACATTTTGCGCAAGTCTCTGACTTTCCTGGCGGACTGCTGCCAATTGGGGATGCCATTTGCCGTTTTAACCCGGTCTACGGCCAAGGCATGTCTGTCGCAGCACGGGAGGCCAGCCTGCTCTTTGAATTAATTGGAAGATTCAACAGTGATTTGCTGTCGACATTGGCACACGATTTTCTAACCAAAGCAGAGGACCTGATTGCCGATCCTTGGGCGATGTCGGCGATTCCTGATTTTATCTATCCGGAAACTACCGGTGTACGCCCGAAAGATTTAGGCGAGCGCCTCAATTTCCAGAAGGGATTAGGCCGATTAGCCGCTCGCGACGCGGCCGTTTTCGAACTGCTCATGGATGTCAGGAATCTTCTTAAACCATTTAATGTGCTGGACGATCCGTCAATCGTCGGCAGAATCGAAAACGAGGTCGCTTCAGGGCTATCGCTTTCAAGTGCTGCGCAGCTAGCTTAGTTTGCTGAAGCAGCGTAGAAGACTCTTCGAACCTTCGTTTCCTTTGTTGGCAGCAACGAGCGCTCTCTCGCAGATCGGCATCTCTTTAAGGGGCGCTATCATGTCGGTGTCGATGAACCCGGGTGCGATCGCGTTTACCTGGATATTGAATTTTGCGAGTTTGATTGCCATGGATTTTGTGAGTTGTACTAAAGCACCAGGCTTTCTCGGCGTTCAGTTTTCATTATGGTCTAAGTGATCGCTATCCGGCCTTGCCGGACCTCTTGCGTCGAAGGCCTCGTAACTTCTCTAAG
>Ga0207684_10001019_pt1 | contig 31434 bp, 25 predicted proteins | sample KBSK5501metaG_FD_184342 | JGI IMG/M metagenome (GOLD analysis project Ga0207684, IMG submission 184342) | Corn, switchgrass and miscanthus rhizosphere microbial communities from Kellogg Biological Station, Michigan, USA - KBS K5-50-1 metaG... | ecosystem: Host-associated > Plants > Roots >... | reverse complement strand
TTGGCTTCACCGGCTTCAATCTGGGCAGCCTGCTCGTGGCCTTCATCGGCGCGGTGCTCCTGCTCGTTATCGTCAAGCTCTTCACCGGCAGCCGCGCGGTCTCGTAGCCGCGTGGCGCCCGTAGAGCCGTCGGGAGGTTGTGACAGGGATGTCGCAGCCTCCCTTCGCTCTACCGGTCCCCTTTTCCAGATGAGTAGGATAGATCTGCCATGCAGCAGTATCACACCCTCGAGCCGACGCGCGGCGAGATCGCTGAGGCGCTCCACGAATGGCGTACGGCGCTCGCAGCCGCGACAGAGAGCGTAGAGGCGGAGTTGTATGCGTGCGCAAGCGTGCTGGTGTTGGACTCCTTGGCTCGCTACACCACCCTTCGCGAGCTTATCAACGCCTACTTCTTCCCCGATCCTGACCTGAAGATACTCATGCTTGACCTGTGCGCGGGTGGAGATATTCGCTTGCAGCCACGGCTGCTCATGGGCGCCTCCTGCGCCCTTCGGTTGCGCCAACTCGTGTTGGATGCAGGCCAATAAGCAGTCGCACGCGTCTGCGCCCTCAGGCAGCGCCTCCCCTTTGCTCTCGTGTCCGGCAGAGTCAGACTTCACACAATGCGCCCATCGCGCATGCGGATGATGCGCCCGGCGCGCGCGCCGATCTCCGGCGCGTGGGTCACGAGGACCAGCGTCTGGCCGCGCGTGCGGTTCAGCTCTTCGAGCAGGTCCATCACCTCGCCCGCAGCGTCGCTGTCCAGGTTGCCGGTCGGTTCGTCGGCCCAGACGATGGCCGGCTCGTTGACCAGCGCCCGCGCGATGGCCACGCGCTGCCTCTGCCCGCCCGAAAGCTCCGCCGGCTTGTGCCGCTCACGGTCAGACAATCCGACGGCGGCCAGCGTCTCACGCGCCCGCCTGCGCGCCTCACGGGGGCGCACGCGCAACACCAGCAATGGCAGCTCGACGTTCTCGACCGCGCTCAGGACTGGGAGCAGGTTGAAACTCTGGAAGATGAAACCCATCGCCCGCGCGCGATAATCCGTGCGCCGTGCGTCGCTGAGCGTCGCCAGGTCTGTCCCATCAATCTCGATCACGCCACTATCAATGGTATCCAGCCCGGCGAGGCAGTTGAGCAGCGTCGTCTTGCCGCAGCCGCTCGGCCCCATCACGGCTACCATCTCGCCACGCCCCACCTGTAGATCAACCTCCACCAGCGCGGGAACCTCCAGCCCATGTGCGCGATACGTCTTGCTCAGCCCCTCGGCGCGCGCAATTGGCTTCGGCGACGGCGCAATCTCCTCTGGCGCGACACGCTCCTGCTCATCTATGCCCACGGAAAATCCCTCATTGAAAGAACCTCCATCGCGACACTGAAGTCCCGGCGCACGTATACGAGGACTTCAATCCGTCGCCCGTGCTGCGGCACTTCAGAGCCGAGGGTCTGACTGGTATCGCTCCCTCACTCATAGCGTAGCGCGTCCGCTGGAGCCACCCGACCGGCTTGCCACGCCGGCAGCAGCGCCGCCATCAGCGAGGCGCTCAGCGCGGCGGCGCAGATCAGCGCGATCTCCCCCCAGGGCACGACCAGCGTTAGCCCAGACTGAAAGCGCGCGAAGAAGTCCACCGCGAAGATGTTCTGGCAGAGGATCAGCCCCAAAAGTAGCCCTAGCGCCGTCCCGACGACGCCGACCAGCAGCGACTCGATCAGGAAGAGGAGCTGGACGTGCAGCCGCCGGAATCCCAGCGCGCGCAGCATGCCGATCTGCTGGCGGCGCTCGACGACGGCCCGCGACCCCGTGACGGCCAGCGCCGCCATGCCCACCAGCAATGTCAGCCCCACCAGTCCAACGAGCGCCCGGCTGATGTAGACGCGCGGGCCGTTGAGGTCGAGCAGCACGTCCTGGATCACCGTCGTCTCGAAGCCATGCGCGCGCAGCGCCGCGCCGAGCGCGTACGCTTGCTGATTTGCCTGCGCGCCCGGCGCCAGCTTGAAATAGTAGTACTCGTTGCCGAAGGGCGCCAGCCCACGCTCCACCGGCGCGAAGGTCTGCGGCGAGCCGAGCAGCCCGTAGCGCTGCCCACGCGCGTTCTCGACGACGCCGACCACCGTCAGCTTCGTCGCGGCGCCGCCACGCGGGTCCGCGACCCACAGCGTCGTCGGCGCGATGGCCCCTGGACCGAGCGCGACTCCCTGGAGCCGTAGCGTCGCGTCGTTGAGCGTGTCGTCGCTGGCGAAGAGCGCGTCGAAGTCGTGCGGGACGCCGGTGAGGTCTGTTGCCGTCTGGCCGGATTGCAGCGCTTCCAGACTGGAGAGGCCAGGGATGCCTGCCGCGACGGGTGGCCCGATATACTGCGCCGCCTGCGGTCGCGCTGGCTGGCGGACGCCGAGCAGCGCCGCGTCGCGCCGGCTGAGCGCCGCCACGTCGATCACGACGCTTCCGGGCTGCTCGCGCACCGCGCGCCACACCTCGGCGTCGCTGGCGAATCCCGGCGCGCGCGCCACCAGCGGCAATCCCACGCCGTCCAGGAACGCGCCATCCACCTGCGAGGCAGGATAGACACCCCACCGCGCCGACTGCGCTCCTGGCTGGATCACGCCCACGGGCAGGGGCGTCGCCGAGCTGATCGCCGCCAGCCCCGCGCCATGATCGGGCGTCTGATTGCGGATGTCTTGCGTGAGCGCGCCGAGGCCGCCGACCGGACTGAAGAGCGGTTGCCCGGCGATGTCGTAGTTCGCCGTCTGCGCGGGCAGGTTGTCGTAGCTCTGCGTCGCCGAGGCCGCGATGCAGGCCATCACGACCATCGTGAAGCAGACCAGCGAGAAGAGCGCCAGTCCGATCCCGGTGCGGAAGCGCTGGAACGCCGGATAGGCCAGCGCGACGAAAGTGACGTGGCGCAGCCAGCCCAGCCGCGTCAGCAGCCACTTCGCCGGCGCCAGCAGCAGATCGAGGTTGGGCGCGAGGGCCAGTACGGCGCCGAGGACCATCATCACCCCGGCGACGAAGAAGACCTCGACGCCGCCGCTGAAGCGCGGCAGCCCGACGTTTTGCAGCGTGTCGAACGGCAGCGCCCAGTAGAGCGCCAGCCCGCCGCCGACACAGAGCGCTGTCAGCCGGTCGGCGAGCAGGGTCGCACGGCTGGCGACGCGCAGCGCCTGCCCTGGATGGTATCGCCGCGCGAGGCTGATCGTGATGGCGAGCGCCAACGCGCGCAGCAGCAGCGCTAGCCCGACGAGCGCGAACGAGAGGCCCAGCGAGAAGGTGAAGAGCGATTGCGTCTCGCGCGACCGCTGGAGCAGGACCATCCCGAGCAGCAGCGGCGCCGGGCCACGGGCGACGAAAGCGACGACGAGCGCCCCCAACGCGCGTAGCGCCACGCCAGGCGCGACCAGGAGTCGAGCAAGGGAGCTCAACGCGTCGCTGAGCAGACGCCTGAGTGAGGGCTGTGCAGTGGGCGGCTCCGGCAGGTCGCGTAGCGCCGCCGCGACAGTCATGCGGCTCACCGTCCACGCCGCCAGCAGGATCGTCGCCAGCGTGAAGAGCAGCCCCAGGCAGAAGGCCACCACCATGCTGCGCGCATCAACGGTGAGTTTGAGCGGGTAGCCCGTGCGCGCAACGACCGGATTGATGATCGTGACGATGGCCGCGCCGAGTCCCAGCCCGGCGAGCAGACCCAGTAGCGTCGCGGCGAGGTTATAGGCTGCGCCCTCGAAGAGCAGTGTCTGCGCGACGGCGAGGCGCCGCATGCCCAGTGCGCGCGCCATCCCCAGCTCGGCGCGGCGCTCAGCGGCGAGCAGCGTGAAGATCAGGAAGATCAGCAGCAGCCCGATGGCGAGCGCGAACAGCGTGAAGAGGGTGAGGATGCGCCCGAAGATCTCCTGCGCCTGCAACGCGAAGCGCACGCCATCCTGCTTGGCTTTGTGGACGTGGAGCGAGGTGTCGATGATAATGCTGCATGTAGAGTTGCTGATTGTACTGCATGTAAAGCTTTTGCCCAGGCTGGCTGGAGAGTAGAGCGCCTGGTAGACCTTATCGGTCACAGCGTCGGTGCGCTCCACGCCGGTCAGCCCATCGCCTGCGTTGGCGATGTAGACGCGGTTGATCTGCTGCGGCGCGTCGGCGTAGCGTTGCAGGGTCTCCAGCGGCAGTACGATGTAGGGCGCGTCGCCGAGCGGCCCACCCGTCACGATCTCACGCACACGCGCGGTGTAGCGCCGTCCCGGCCAGCGCGCCGCGTAGAGCGTGAGGGTATCGCCAGCGCGCGCGTTCAGCAGCGTGCCCGCGTTGCGGTTCAGGTAGACCTCGTCGGGGGCGAGCGCCTGTATCGGTGTGGGAGTGTTCCCGCTCGCCGCGCGCAGATCCACCAGCGCGCCGCCGCCATTGGGGTCCATCGCTAGCGCGCTGACCCGCCCGCGCACCTGGCCGGAGGTCTCGTCAGCGAGCAGGACATCCTGTGCGAGCAGCGCCGGAGCCACCCCCGCGACCTGCGGATCCGCGCGCAGCGCGTCCACGATCCGCGCGCCATACGCCTGTGGATAGGCGTTGAGCGGTCCGTCGCCACCCAGCACCTCCTCGTCGATGCGTCCAAGGTTGTAGACCGCAATGGTGCGCACGCCAAGCGCGATGGCGTCGTCTACGGCGAAGGCGGCGGCGATGAAGGTCGTGCCGAGCATCAGCCCAAAGATGATGAGCGCCGTGCGCAGCTTGCGCCGGGGCACGTTGCGGATGGCGATGCGCGCCAGGTGCGCGTTCCGCATCCCTACCGCCAGCAGGATACCCAGCGTCGCCAGAGTCAGCAGGAGGAGCGGCTGGGCAAAGCCAGTGGGCGAGGTGTCGAAGATAGTTGTCACGGGGATGGAGCGCCCTGTCTGCTGGAGCATGAATTAGCGCGGCTCGATGGCCTGGCGAAAGATCTCGGCGAGCCGCTGAGCGCCGAGCGAGGAGGGGTGCAGCCCATCGCCGCTGATGTATTCTGGATGCGCGCGCAGTTCGCGCCAATCGCTGTAGAGGTCTACCAGCGTCGCGCCCTCGCGCGCGCAGGCCGCGGCGATGGCGTCGTTCCAGTCCGCCACACGCGAGGACAATGCCTGTTGGTCCCCACGAGCGAGGTACGGGATCGCAGTGAGATCGGGCAGGTTGGCGACATAGAGGCGCGCGGAGGTCTGTGCGCGCAGGCTGTGCAGCGCCGACTGGAGTTGCGCTGTGTATGTAGCGAGCGGTACAGTAGCGGCGAAGTCGTTCACGGCCAGCCACATGACCACGACATCGGGTCGCGCGTCCACCGCGATGGGTAACTCCTGCGTCGTCGCACGCGCGAGCGTGATGCCAGGGACGCCAAGATTGACCAGGTGGATCTGCCCGCGCAATTGCCGCGAGAGTGAGGTCGGCCAACTGTCCCGGTCAGGATCGTACGTTCCCACGCCGTAGGCGTCCGAGGCGCCAAGGACGACCAGCGTGCGCCCCTGTGCGGTGGGGGCCGTCGTCGCGCCGGTAGACCGCTGTGAGGTCGCGCCCGGACCACAGGCAGCCAGGAGGCACACGAGCGTCACTGCCAGCGCAACGTGTATCGGGCCACCGCGCGACTGGCGATAGAACATCCTTACGGGCATGACGTGGGGCTTTCTGGCGAACCTGTACTGAACGCGAGTGATGAGCCGCCTGCATCGTCTGGGACGCGGCGATGGCGCGCGTATTTACCAAATACCATACCCGCGAGAGGTTACGCGCAGGTTACGCGTCGAGGTCCTGGGCGGGCGCCTGCTGGCGCCAAACCCGACTACAGATGGAGAATACAGTGGAAGCCGATGTGCGCTGTCGCAGTGTCCACCATCTCCGGCGTGCGGGCTGCAGGCCGGTAGCGCAGACAGTAATTCGCCGCGCACAGGTATGATCCCCCCTTGAGCGTCTTGCGCGGAATGCGCACAGCGGGCTGCGCGGGATCGTAGCTGGCCTCACGCGCCGGCCCACGCGGATTGACTGGCGCGCAACAGGCGTGTGCGCCGGCTGCGTGCGAGTCCTCATGTGAGCCCTCATGCGCCTCCTCATGGCCCGCCGCGTACCAGTCGCTGGTCCACTCCCAGACATTGCCCGCCATGTCGTACAGACTATAGTCATTGGGCGGAAACGAGCCAACCGCCATCGTTCCGATGTGCTGATCGGGACGCAGCGTCTGCCAGGGAAACGGCCCGATCCAGACATTCGCCATCAACCGCTTGCCGGGCAGGAACTCGTCGCCCCAGGTGTAGATAGCGCCTTCCCGCCCGCCACGCGCCGCGCGTTCCCACTCCGCCTCGCTCGGCAGTGTCTTGCCCGCCCAGCTCGCGTAGGTCTCGGCGTCCTCATAGGCCACCTGCGTCACTGGGTGTCGCTCACGTCCTACCAGCGTACTCCCTGGCCCCTGCGGATGACGCCAGTTCGCGCCGGGAACATACGCCCACCATTGGGTGGCGTCGCGCAAATCCACTGGATGCGTTTGGCGCTGAAAGACGAGCCCGCCGGGCACGAGCAGTTTGGGATCGGCGCTCGGGTAAGCGGCGGGATCGAGCGGACGCTCGGCGACGGTAATGTAGCCCGTTTCTGCGACGAAGCGCGCGAATTGCGCATTGGTAATGGTGTACTGGTCCATCCAGAAGCCATCCACGGTCACAGCATGCGCGGGCGCCTCCTCAGGATAATGCTGATCCGACCCCATTAGAAACGTCCCGCCGGGGATCCACACCATCCCTGGCTGCGGCGGCTCCTGCCCCTCTTGCGCCTCAGATCGCGGCGTCTCGGCGTCTTGCACACGTCCTCTCCTCTTCACTCGCCGACGAACTGCCACGCAAAGTTGGCGCCACTGGGCCCCTATATCATTGGAGGCGCCAGAGCAGTGCGACGCTCGTCATTACGCTCCACCATAACTAGCCAGACCACGCCGACGACGAGCATGACTCTCCGGCCAGCGCGTCTCCCTGTCCTCTGCCACAACGGCTGCGCGCTCACGGCACGCCGTCAGTACCCCTGACGGAGTCAGCCAGAGCGCGACCCGCATGCCCGCTGAGAGGATCGCCACGTCGTCGAGCAGCCCCAGCACGGGAATGAAGCTGGGGATGAGCTGGATGGGGCTGAAGGCGTAGCCGACGGCGAGCGCTACCTGACGGCGCAGAGACACGCTACACGTGCCTACCTTACTCGAACGGCGTCGTAGTCGGCGCGCGTGGCCCCTTGAGCCCCTCGAGCACGACCACGTGCGATGTCCCATCTGTTACTTCATACCACGAGCAGCGAGCGTGTCGTAGTGGAAAGGGCCTGCTGAATGGCAGCGCCAGACTCCACTGCTCAGGGCGTCGATCTCTCCTTTGCGGTAGTGACGGGTTGAGCGACAGAGGCTGTGCCCATCAGACGGATGAGTTCGGCGACCGCCCCCGTCCAGCCCGTCTGATGACTCGCGCCGATCCCCGCGCCATTGTCGCCGTGGAAGTACTCGTAGAACAGCAGATAGTCGCGCCAGTGCGGATCGCTCTGGAACTTCTCCGTGGAGCCATAGACGGGGCGGCGGCCTGTCACGTCGCGCAGGAAGACGCTGGCCAGCCGGTGACTCAGCTCCACGGCGACCTGCCCGAGGTTCATCTGCTGGCCCGACCCGCTGGGGCACTCGATGGTGAAGTCGTCGCCATAGTAGTCATGCAGGGTGACAAGTCCGCGGATCAGCAGCGCGTTGACCGGCATCCAGATCGGACCGCGCCAGTTCGAGTTGCCCCCGAAGAGTCCCGTGCTCGACTCCGCTGGCTCATAGTCCACCCGGTATTCATCTTGCCCAAACCGATAGATGTAGGGATGCTCCAGGTGATAGCGCGAGACAGAGCGAATTCCATGGGGACTCAGAAACTCCGTCTCATCGAGCATGCGCGTGAGCACCCGGCGCAATTTCCGCTCGTTGAGCGTGGCCAGCATGCGCTCGCCGTGATTATTCGGTTGCAGCGTCGGGATGTCGCGCACCAGTTCGGGGCGATGCTCACGCAGCCACTGTCCACGGGCGACCAGGTTGGGTACAGACGCGAGCAGGTCTTCATCAACGACAATGCACGCGCAGACAGCCAGCAATCCCACCATCGAGCGCACCTTGAGGCGCGCCGCCTCGCCGCTGGGGAAGCGCAGCACATCGTAGAGGAACCCGTCCTGCTCATCCCACAGCTCGTCGTTCCGCTCCCCTACCTTATCCATCGCCGCTACAATCCAGAGCACGTGCTCAAAGAACTTGGCGGCCATCTGGTCGTAGGCAGGGTCACGCGGCGCCAGCTCAATCGCGATCCGCAGCATCATCTGCGCGTAAAACGCCATCCAGGCGGTCCCGTCCGCCTGTTCCAGCGCGCCGCCACCAGGGAGCGAGGCGCTGCGGTCGAAGACCCCGATATTGTCCATCCCCAGAAAGCCGCCCTCGAAGATGTTCGCGCCGGTCCGGTCCTTGCGATTGACCCACCAGGTGAAGTTCATCAGCAGTTTCTGAAAGCACGCCTCCAGGAATGAGCGGTCGCCGCGCCCGGTCTGCTCCTTCTCTTCTCGATAGAGATACCACGCCGCCCAGGCGTGCACCGGCGGGTTGACGTCAGAGAAGTTCCACTCATAGGCGGGAATCTGGCCATTCGGATGTAGGTAATTGGGATGCAGCATGAGGAGCAACTGCGCCTTGGCGAAGTCAGGGTCTACCGCCTGCAACGCGATGCAATGGAACGCCAGATCCCAGGCGGCGTACCAGGGATACTCCCACTTGTCCGGCATCGAGATCACATCTTCATTGACCATGTGAAACCACGACCGGTTGCGGTCGCTGCTTCGCCCAGGCGCTGGAACCTCCTCATCCACGCCGCGCCCACCGAGCCAGCGCGTCACGTCATAGGCGTAGAACTGTTTGCTCCACAACATGCCCGCCCACGCCTGCCGCATAACGTTGCGCGCGTCAGGATCGAGCGTCGCCGGCATGATCGCGTCGTAGAAGGCGTCCGCCTCCTCCCTGCGCGCCAGGAGGGTGTCGGTGAAGGTCTGACCAAAGAGATACCTGGCGTCTGACACACCGGAGCGCCCGTCCGCCCCATCCTGCGCCTCGTCCGCGGCCCGCTCGGCGAACTGAGTCAAGCCCAGGCGAACCGTCTGGCTCTGGCCAGCGGGCACGCGAAGATGAACCTGCGCCGCCGCCTTCGTGCCCATCAGCGCTGGATTGACCGCCTCGCTTCGCCCATGGACGAGATAGGCGTCGAATGCGTCCTTGACATACGGGGAGCTATTGGGCTGCCCGAAGAGGCGTTCGCGGTTGGTCTCATTCTCGGTGAAGAGCAGCGTCGCCGGCCCATCCACTGTGAGGCGGTACGCGCCTAGCCCCGCGTGGCGCGAGATGATCATAGGGAACGACAGGTCATCCACGCCCTGTAGCGATGGCCGCGCCGCCTCCTCCGACCACACGTGACGGAACCACAGCGTGGGCAGGACGTCGATCTCTGCCGCCTCTGGCCCGCGATTGGCCACCTCGATCTCGATCAGCAGATCAGTTGGAGACGTCTTGGCGTAGGTGACGAAGACGTCGAAGTAGCGGTCATCGTCGAAGGCGCCGGTGTCGAGGAGCTCATACTCGGGATCACGACGTCCACGACGCCGGTTTGTCTGCACCAGGTCATCATAGGGATAGGCGCGCTGGGGATACTTATACAGGTAGCGCATGTAAGAGTGGGTCGGTGTGCTGTCGAGGTAGAAGTAGTACTCCTTCACATCCTCGCCGTGGTTGCCCTCGCTGTTGGTGAGACCGAAGAGTCGCTCCTTGAGGATCGGATCGCGCCCGTTCCACAACGCCAGCGCGAAGCAGAGACGTTGCGTGTCGTCGCTGATACCGGCCAATCCATCTTCACCCGATTGATAGGCCCGTGAGCGCGCCTGGTCGTGGGTAAAGGCGTTCCACGCGTCGCCACTCGCGCTGTAGTCCTCGCGGACAGTGCCCCATTGCCGCTCGCTGAGATACGGTCCCCACTGCCTCCAGGGGACCTGACGCTCACGGGTCTCCAGCAGGCGAAGCCCTTCTTGAGTCTCAATCACCTCCATGACCAGCGCTCCTCTCATCAGGGTCACACCGTTGCCTTTGGACGCCCTTGCGCCTACGTCTGTGTTGTGAGGCCGCCTGAAGGCGCTACGGATAGCAAGGCGGCGCCACGCCAACAGCGCGTGACGACGCCTCGCCGCGCAGGCGCGCTATTGCCGCGCCATCGCCACACGGACGCGCTCATCCGCCGAGATCATGTGATCGGCGTCCTCACCGCCCAGATCAATCTGCACCCAGTTGATCGTCCCGGTGAAGCGACCACCCTCACTGGTGTAGTCATCGGTGACCGGCGTCCCGGTGTCCGAACCGATATCGCAGGTCTCATCCCCTGAGAAGATCAGCGGCACCGTGCGTTCGACACGCCCCTCGCCGACTTGCTTGCCATCGAGGTACAAGGTGACATTCCCGCCCTTGGCCAGCCCGCCGCCGTCGTAGGCAAACTCCATGCGCGCCTGATGTGTCCCTTCGGAAATCGCCGCTGTCCCCGCGATGGTGAAGCGTTGCAGGCCCAAAAAGTTGTGGCAATAGCGCAGCTTGCCGTCTTTGACGTAGAAGCTCCAGCCCGCGAACGCGCCACCCTGGGCGATAATCACCCCCTCGATCCAGCCTTTGGGCGCGATCATCTCGGCGGTGATGGAGTGCGACTTATTCTTGACATTGATCACCGCGTTCTCGGAGAGCCGGCTCATCCCACCAAAGAACTGTTGCGATGTCCCTCTGATGAGCGTCGGACGCCCAGCGATATTCGAATTGAAGCGCTCGACGCGCCGGTCATCCAGCGGCAGGACGTTATACTTGACTGCCTCGATCAGGAAGAGGCGTTGCAGCTCGCGTAGCTTCTGCGGGTTCTCCAGCGCCAGGTTGTGCGCCTGCGTCCAGTCGGTGTTCGTATCATAGAGTTCCCACACATCATCGTCGAAGGCCGGGAGGTTTTGCGTCAAGACCCAGGGTGTGCTGTGACGCGTCACCGCGGTCCAGCCCTGGTGATAGATACCGCGATTGCAGAACATCTCGAAATACTGCGTCTCGCGCCGCTCCGCCGCGCCCACATTGTCGAAGGTGTAGGCCATCGAGACCCCCTCGTAGGGCTTCTGCTGAATGCCGTTGACGAAGAGCGGCTCCGGGATGCCGGCGACCTCCAGCACCGTGGGGGCGACGTCGATCACGTGGTGGAACTGGCTGCGCACCTGCTTTTTCGCCTTGACGCCCGCCGGCCAGTGGACGATTGTGCCGTTGCGGATACCGCCCCAGTGGGAGGCGACCTGCTTGGTCCACTGATACGGCGTGTCCATCGCGTGCGCCCAGCCGACGGCGTAGTGGTTGTTCGCGGCAGGCGTGCCGAACTGGTCAATATGCGCCGCGAGGAATTCTGGCGTCTCAATACCCGTCATCCCGTTAAAGATGAACCCCTCATTGAACGTGCCGTTGAGCGTGCCTTCGGCGCTGGCGCCGTTGTCGCCGATGATGTAGTAGATCAGCGTGTTGTCCAGCGCGCCCAGGTTTTCCAGCGCGCCGATCAGCCGCCCGATGTGATGATCGGTGTGCTCCAGGAAGCCAGCGTAGATTTCCATCTGGCGCGCGAGCACCGGCTTGAAATCCTCAGCGATCTCGTCCCAGGCAGGGATCTCCTCATGTCGCCGCGTCAGTTCGGCGTCCTGCGGAATCACGCCGAGTGCTTTCTGGCGCGCGAAGGTCTCCTCACGCAGCTTGTCCCAGCCCTGGTCGAACTTCCCCTTGTACTTGTCCGACCACTCCTTGGGCACGTGGTGTGGCGCATGTGTCGCGCCAGGGGCAAAGTACATGAAAAACTGCTTGTCCGGCATCAGCGATTTCTGCTGGCGCGCCCAGAGAATCGCGTGGTCGGTCAGGTCTTCGGTGAGATGGTACCCCTGCCCCGGCGTCTTGGCTGGCTCGACGGGAATCGTGCCCTCATACAGAGCGGGATACCACTGGTTGGTCTCGCCGCCGATGAAGCCGTAGAAGTACTCGAAGCCGCCGCCGGGGCTGGGCCACTGGCGGAACGGCCCTGTCGGACCTGTCTCCCAGACCGGTACCTCATGGCACTTGCCTAACTGCGCCGTGCTGTAGCCGTTGAGCTTCAGTGTCTCGGCGAGCGGCGCGCAGTTGTCGGGACGGATCGAGTTGTAGCCTGGCGCTGAAGTCGCGATCTCGGTGATGCCCCCCATACCCACCGTATGGTGATTCCGTCCAGTGAGCAACGCCGCGCGTGTGGGCGAGCAGAGCGCGGTGGTGTGGAAGCGATTGAAGCGCAGGCCATTGTCCGCCAGCCGCTCCGCCGTCGGCGTCTGGCAGGGTCCGCCGAATGCGCTGGAGGCGCCAAAGCCCACATCGTCGAGCAGGATCACCAGCACGTTGGGCGCGCCTTCTGGTGGGCGCAGCGGCTCAATGGGCGGGAAGGTGGTTGCGGGATCTTTCGCGTCGTAAGTGGTAAGCCCTACATGCGCTCGTGTGGGGATCGGCAAGACGGTGCGTGGGAGGTCACTGGCGGGCGATCGCCGCATGGTGGCCGTTGCGTCAGAAGGTTGTTTTCCGCTCCTGGGTTTCGGGGTCTTCTTACCATTCTTCTCATTCGCCATGCGTGACAAATCCTTTACCCTGTCAAACATCATAGGCGAGTTAGGCGCGTCACAGGCTCGCCAACACTCCATCCGCGCTCCTCTCAACTGGCGCATGGAGATAACGAGCTGTGTCGCGCCTGATACCTTCGAACCAGCTTCGCTCTTCGCTTAGCGTTTCTTCGCTTGTGCGGCCTCGGCCGCCGCGCCCAGTTCAGCAGTGGCCATGCTGGTCTCTGTGAGTCCCTCCATCGTCAGATCACGCGCCGCATCGCCCAGCGCCTCCGACTCCATCAGTTCGTCAGCCCCCACCTCGGTGTAGACCTCGCTCTCGTCCTCCAGTTCCTCGCTGCGCTCCTCCAGCGCCGCCGAGGCGACCAGACGCGTCACCCCTTCGGCGACCTCCTCCGCGCTCAGCGCGCTCAAATCCTGTCCTGTCGCCACCAGCGCCGTCCCCAATGCCCGTGTGCTACTCGCGCGCAGCGCCGTCTCGACCGCCATAAAGTGCAGTCGCTCGCTGCGATCGCTCAGGAAGGCCGCGAGCACTGGCATATGCAGCCGCTGCACCATGGTGTAGGCGGCGCGCAGTTCTCCTGAAAGGCGCGCCAGCGCCAGGCCCTGCTCCAGATCCTCCGCCCCCATCACCGCTACCACCGCGCTCATCGCTTTAATATCATCGGACGCCACCAACATCTCCACCCCTTGGGCGAGATCACGCGCCCCGGCGGCAGAGACGATCTGACTCAGCTGCCCGACCTGCCCCGCGACCCGTTCGAGATCCTCGGCGCGTGTCAGGTCGCTCGCGCCTTCGGCGAGCGTCGCCCGCCGCGCCGCCTCGGCGTCGCGCGCCGCCAGCAGCGTGTCTTCGGCCTGCGCCAGATCCTTCGCGCCTTCCTTCGCCATCCTGGTTGCGGTTGATGAAGTGGCGCCTTTCTTCGGAGCTGCCTTCGCGCTCGTCTTGGCGTTCGCTGTGGCGCCCGTCTTGCGCGCCGTACTGCTATTCTCTCTTGGCATATGTGCTTCTTCCTGTCATCTCGTACACGCGCCCTGTCGTCGGCTGGTGGACTGTCTGGACGCTAGCCGTTGCCCTCTGTGGTGTCTGCTGGAGGAGTCGGGGGGGGAGTGGTTGCCGTATCCGTTGGCGCTGGAGCGCTTGAGGAATCGGTGGCCGCCGTCGCACCTGGAGCCGCCGCCTCAGGCGCCGCGGGCGCTGCGCTCAACGCCTGCTCGGCCTGCGCGACCGCCTCGGGGGCGACCTCACTGGCCTGCGCCCTGCCTCCCAGGCGCGTCACCTCCGCCGTGGTGTCCGCCACCTCGTTCTCATCGACCATCACCAGCAGCGCCGCATGACCATTGTCCAGTTCGCCGCCTAGCCGGTCGACCTCCTCTTTGCTCAGGCCGATGCCTTTCTTGGAGAGCGCCCCGGCGGCGCCGCCCAGGACCACGCCCCAGATCGCGCCACCGACGAGTGACAACCCACCGGTCAGGATGCCGGCGATGACGCCGACGATGACGCCAATCTTCGCGCCCTTGCCGGTGTTGCGCGGGCCGAGCTTGGTCGTCTCGATCTTGCCCTTCTCGTTCTTGCTCAGCACCGCGATGGCGCCCATTTTGATGTCGTCGTTGGCCTTGTCCCAGCCTTTGAGCGCGTCCGCGGCCTGCTCCGCCTGCTCTTTACTGTCGAAGTACCCCAGCACTAACTGCTCGTTCTTGTCCTCTGCCATGTTCGTTTTCTTCCCTTCGCGTGAATGCGTCCCCTGAGGACGCGCCGCTCGATACTGTCAGGTTCGTCGTAAACGTACCGGCCGTTCTCAAAGCTCACGGGTGCTAGTATGAGAGATCACGCAACGCCATGCGCCTTCCTGGACGATGCTTCGCTCTCGTGTGAAGACCACTGCCAGCGACCTAGCCAGTGATCGTTTGCTCACCCCCCTTCGTGTTTGCGCCCGCCTGCGACGCCACGGAACCTGCCCCGGCGCCGCGCTTGCCACACTCGGCGGCGGTCGGCAGGAAGATGGCCAGGAAGAGCAGCCCCGCCACGATCATCACCAGCACGTTGGGCCGGTCGGCGAAGTTGCCGGTGGCCACCACCATCGCCGCCGTGCCCAGCAGGCTGATCCCGATGCGCAGGTCTTCCTGCATGGGGATCAGCCTAGTCAGGATGAGCACGACCGCTGGGACGATCACGAAATTGGCGAGCAAAGCCAGCGCGACGAGCCGTCCATTGCGCAGCGGCGCGAGAATCTGCGGGATGGGTCAGGCTCAAGGCATACTGAGAATGCTCACGACGACGAAGGCGCGGGTAAACAGGTTCAGCATCGCGTTGAGCGCTTGAGTCATTCCTCGCGTTCCTCTCGTCTGCTCAGGGACAACGCAGGATCACATCCACGCTCTAGACGTACTCTGCGCTCATATTCGCGTGCGGGAGGCTACCCAGGCGCTTGATCTGGAAGGCCTTGACGATGTCGGTGACGCCGTGCAGCAGCGCCCAGATGCCGGCGAAGATCAGCAGCTCATAGGCCTGGGTCATCAGGAACTGCCCGCTCGCCCAGTAGCCCAGCCCCACCAGCAGGATGCCGGCAATCAGCCCCAGCCACCACAGTTGATTCATCTCCCGGGTGGCGAAGGCCTCGACGATCCAGAATACGCCGATGAGCAGGAACAGGAAGCCGAGCGTGCTGGCGACGGCGTAGAAGGTCTGGGTCGGGTTGAAGAGCGCCCACAGCCCTCCAATGATGAAGAACGCGCCGAAGATGTACCACAGCCACCGCCAGCCGCCCGCGAAGGCGCCGACGACGAACTCCTGGACGCCGGCGACGAGCAGCAGGATCCCGATGATGATCCCCACGGTGGTCACCGACGCCTTGCCAAACTGGAGAATGACAAAGGAGGCGATGATCCACAGCGCGCCGAGGATAATCCACGCCCACCAAAAGCGGCCAATCGTCGCCACGACCGCGCGCTCGTCCGCAGTGGTCATCCCAGTTGCTGTCTGCCCTTGCGCTTCTGCCTGCGCGTCTCCCTGCATCCCGCTGGAAGCATCCATCTTGGCCCTCGTTTCCACGCGTTCCCTTGACTGCTCTTCGTCGATTGGAGAACTACTCGTTGGACGGCGCTACACGGGACAATTGACATGGATTGACATGAACTGACACGGACATGCGCTGGATCCTTCTCAAATCGCTCGAATGCGACGACGCGGATTCCTCCCTCCGGTAGTGGGCATGAACAGAAGCCGCTCACGGTGTGTTCGCCATAGGAGCTAGACGGTTGGCACGTTGCCGCAACTGACCGTCTCGAAGTGGTCATGGTTCGTCTGCGGTTGATAGTCGATCGCCACATACCAGGTGTTGCCGCCAGCGGTGGGCAGCGGCTCGGCGTTGTTGATCGTGATCGTCACGCTGCCGTTGCCAGAGGCGTCGGCAGTCATCTGCGGGAGATCATAGAGTACATAGCTGAGCCACTGACAACTGCCCAGGTTGATCGAGACGCCATGCTGGCTGGAGGGAGCCAGGCCAGACGCCTGGATTGTGACGGCGAGATTCTTGTTGCTGTCCTGAGCCAGTTTAGCGCTGCCGGTGACGTTGCCATCCTGCGCGCCAGGCACAGGGCCGAAAGTGACCGACGCCTGAGTGATAGGGCCGCCGATGCGGGTGGACTTGATGAGGCCACAGGCCAGATTATAGCCGTCACGCGTCTCGCCATTGCCCGCGATGGTCTGGATCACGACGGCGGCGTTCGCGTTCGTCCCCTGCACGCCGCTAAACTTCACCTTGAAGTTGACGACCTTACCGTTGGGGTCGGCCGAGAAGGTCGCGCCGCGCCACAGGACGCCACCAGGCGCGTCGCAGCTGCCAGCGACGACCAGCCCGACGGCTGACGTATTGGGCGGCATGCCCGTCATGTTGAGCGTGGTGCGCGCCGTCTTTGTCGCCTGGGTAAAGCTGATGCTCATTTCCCCGACGGGAATGTGTGCTAGCGTGGCGCTCACCTGCGCCGCCTGGGCAGTCGTGGTAGTTGTCGCGCTCGGCGTCGCGGCAGGTGTCGTCACCGGCGAGGTAGTGGGGGTCGTCACCGGAGAGGTGGTAGGGGTCGTCGCGGGCGTGCCTGATGGCGTGCTCGCGGGCGTCGCGGAAGTCGCTGCGGTGGGTGTTCCTGCGCCAGGGGATGCGACGGGCGTGTCTGCGGGGATCGCGCGCTGTGACGCGCTCGCCCTCGCGCCGGGCGCTGGCAGGAACGCGATCATGAGGGCGATTAGCGCGCCCAGCAGGACGCCGACACGTACGAGCGCGTTCGCACGCCGGGCTGCGCCAGTTCGGGGATGAGCGCCATCGGCATCGTGCCACATCGGTCCGCCTCCTCAACCAGAACTCATTCCTCCATCAGGGAAATCGCCACTCAGGCGCCTTCGCGCAGGTGTTCGCGTCGTATAGACGGGTACGCGAGTCGCCAAGATGAGCGAGCTGAACGCTCGCGAGTGAGAACGTGGGGAGATTGCGGACAGTGTGGAGCGCAATGAAGCGCGCTACGCCTTGTGTGAGCGCAGCGCGCCTGCGCAGTCAACAACTGAGTATATGTCACATGCGACCGAGACCGTCAACTGCACAAGACAGGCATTGTTTGTCGTTTGACCCTTCGCTGCATGCAGGTACATCTCGCTATAACGCGCTCGGCTGATCACGTGAGCGCGCCGCTCAGCAGCGGTAGCGTCCAGGCTGGCGCCGCAACTGACAGAAAATAGCCCGCCGCAAGCCGCGGAGTCTTAACCCCGGCGGTGAGGCGGGCTTCCTCTGCGGCGTGAGCCCTTGCCGATCGAGACATTGCCGATTGTGTGTCTATCAGGCGGAATTGGCACGTATGGAACAGCACGCCATCCGCAAGACCTTCAAAGAGAAGCTGCGCCTCACTCCTGCCCAGGAGCGGGCATTGGACGAGGTGCTGTGGCGCTGCCGCGAGCTCTACAACGCCGCCTTGGAGCAGCGCATCACTGCGTGGCAGCGTTGCCATGTCTCCGTCTCCCGTAATGAACAGGAAGCCGAACTGAAGGCCATCCGCGCCGCGTTCCCCGAGTATGCGGCCCTTCACTCCCACATCCTGCAAGACCTGCTGGCGCGGCTGGATAAGACCTATCAAGCGTTCTTCCGGCGCGTACAACGGGGGGCGACGGCGGGTTTCCCGCGTTTCAAGGGCAGAAACCGCTACCACTCCTTCACCTACAAGGAGTATGGCAACGGAGCTCGGCTGGACAACGGCGCTCTGGTCCTCGCCAAGATCGGCCGCATCAGTGTGCATTGGTCCCGTCCGCTGGAGGGCACGCCCAAGACAGTTACCCTCTCCAAAGAGGCGGACGGGTGGTACATCGCGATCTCGTGCGCCGACGTGCCGGCGCATCCGCTGGCGTCGACGGGGCAAGAGACCGCAATCGACCTGGGCTTGGAGTCGTTCGCCACCCCGGCCAATGGGCAGCGTATCAGCACGCCAGCCTGCTACCGTAAAGCTGAAGCCTACCTGCGCCGCTGCCAACGGCGGGTAGCACGTCGCCACAAGGGGAGCAAGCGCCGCGCCAAGGCTGTCAAGCTCCTGGCGAAAGCGCACCAGCACATCGCCCGGCAGCGCAGCGACTTCCACCACAAAGAAGCCCGCACGCTGGTGCGCGCCTACGACGTGATCTACCACGAAGACCTGCGGGTAGCCACCATGGTGCAGAACCACCACCTCGCCAAGAGTATCAGCGACGCGGGATGGAGCGCGTTCCTCGCCAACCTCACTTTCAAGGCGGTAGGAGCCGGGAAGCGAGTGCACGCGGTCCATCCCGCCTTCACCAGCCAGACGTGTTCGGGCTGCGGAGTGATCGCGCAGACAGGCTTGTCTGTGCGCTGGCATCGTTGCCCGGAGTGCGGGACCAGCCTGCATCGCGATCACAACGCCGCCTTGAATATTCTGCGGCTGGGGCGAGCAGCAACACAGTAGGCGGGGATACCGCCTTCAGGCGTCAACGTAGCCCGTTGGGGCATGCGTAGCCTGAGAACCCGTGGAGCCTCGGCTCCAGCGGAGTGTCAGACGAGCTTCCTGGTCATGGCGCCTTTGGCCATGATTCGGTCGCCGCAGACCCTATTTGCGCTTCACCGCCGGAACAGATATGGTGTTGAGTATTCAGGGCGTCTCCGTCCCTGTCATGAAGCGCCATCGCAGCGCAGGTCATCGACAGCTATGATAGACATTCGTCAGCTATTCCAGCAGCGCCTGGCGCTGCTCCGCGCGGAGATCACGCCAGCCAGCGCGCGCGCCCATATTCGCCGCAACGCTCGTGGCTATAGTGAGGCCATCGCCGGGGTCGCGGCCGCCTCACTCGTCATCGCGCTCGTCCGCCAATTCACCCAAATCGCCAACATCTCGCTCATCTACCTGCTCGTCGTGCTCTATCTCGCGGCCAGATATGGTCGCGCGCCGGCGATTCTGGCGTCAATACTCTCCTTTCTCGCCTACGACTTCTTCTTTATCCCCCCCTACTATCGCTTCACCGTCGAGGATCCCGCCGAATGGATCTCGCTCTTCGCTTTGCTCGTGACCGCGCTCGTCATCGGTCAATTGACGGCTGCTGTGCACGCGCGCGCCGACGAGGCAATAGCGAGTCAGCGCCGCATCGCCACACTCTACGAGTTCGCGCAACTCATCGCCTCGACGAATGATCAGCGCGAGTTGCTGGATGCGTTGGCGCAGCGGCTCCTGGCGGAATTTGCTCCAGAGGGCATGACCGCCTGCGCGATCATCACGCCCGACACGCTTGGGCATCCCAGCGTGCGCGCCAGCGCGCCGGCGGATCATCCTGCTTTGCGGGCGTTTGACCTGCAGGTGCGCGAGCTTGCCGGGCGCGCCGCCTGGGTGCTCAGCAAGGGATCGCCAGTGGCTGATAGCATGCTGGTCACAGAGAATGGCGTGGCGCGCCAAGAGACATCCCTCTATCTGCCCCTGCGTAGCGGTAAACGCATCGTCGGCGCCCTTGGCGTTATCGGTGGTGAGCGCATGCGCCAGATTGCCGGCGTGGCTCCAGACAACTCCGATCAACCTGTACCGGGCGCGGCGCGTGCTGACACGCCCTCACGCGATCCACAAGCGCAGCTCTTTCAGGCCCTGTGCGACCAGATTGCCCTGGCCATCGAGCGCGACACGCTGCGACAGCAGGCGATCCACGCCGAGGCGCTGCGCGAGAGCGACAAGTTGAAGAACGCCTTGCTCGGCTCGGTGACGCACGATCTACGGACGCCACTCGCCTCGATCAAGGCGGCGGCGAGCAGCCTCTTGCAGCCAGGCGTCGCCTGGAGCGACGAGGAACAGCGCGAGTTGCTGGAATCTATCGACGAGAGCGCCGACCGGCTCAACCGCCTCGTCAGCAATTTGCTCGACCTCTCACGCCTGGAGGCTGGCGTCGCCACGCCGCAGTTGGAATGGTACCCCCTCCAGGATGTGCTTGCCCCCGTCCTCGACCGGCTCGAGTTGAGCGGTCGCGTGCAGGGTCGCGTCATCACGCTCGACCTTCCCGATGATCTGCCGCTCGTTCCGATGGACCACGAGCAGATCGAGCAGGTGCTGACCAACCTGATCGAGAACGCGCTTAAGTACTCTCCACAGGACACGCCGATCGAGATACACGCGCATGTCATCGGGACTCCGCCCGAGCTCCAGGTCAGCGTTGTCGATCATGGCGTCGGCATTCCCGCCAGCGAGAAACGCGCGATCTTCGACAAGTTCTACCGTGTACAGCACGTCCGCCTGCCCTGGGATCCCAAACATCCGCCTGTCGGCACTGGCTTGGGGCTCGCGATTTCTGCGAGCATCATCCGCGCGCACGGTGGGCGCATCTGGGTGGAGAGCACGCCCGGCGAGGGCGCGACATTCATCTTTACTCTGCCGATCCCTGCGGATCGTCCAACTGGCGCGCTCCCTCCTGTTCGCGCGGTCGCTGGAGTCCCCACGGCGACCGAACCTGTACGCGAAGCGCCAGCGCCTGAGGGTGCGCCTGAAGAGGGGTCCGACGATGGATGAGGCGAGGATTCCACAGCCCGAAGACCTCGGAGACGCGCAGGAAACCCGTGTTGAAGGCGCTGGCGCGCGCGTGCTCGTGATCGACGACGAGATACAGATAGCCCGCGCGGTGCGCGCCGGGTTGTCCGGCTCTGGCTTCGTCGTCGAGTGGGCCGCGACTGGGACGCTGGGTATGGAGCGCATCGCGCAGTGGCGCCCGGATGTCGTCTTGCTGGACCTGACGCTCCCCGATCTCGACGGGCTGGAGGTCTGTCGTCAGGTGCGCGCCTGGTCGCAGGTCCCCATCATTGTGCTCTCGGTGCGCGCGGGAGACGCGGACAAGATCGCGGCGCTGGAGCTTGGCGCCGACGACTACCTGACGAAGCCCTTCAGCATGGGCGAGTTGGTCGCGCGCGTCCGCGTGGCGCTACGGCATGTCGCGCTGCGTGCGGGCGGCGCAGGAGCGGCGGCGCGCTTCCAGACAGGCGACCTCAGCATCGACTTCGAGCGGCGGCAGGTCACGATGGATGGCGTCGAGATTCACCTCACCCCCACCGAGTATGAAGTGCTCAAGTACCTCGCGATCAATTCCGGCAAGGTGATTACGCATCGCACGCTGTTGCGAGCCGTCTGGGGGCCACACTACGAGGACGAGACGCACTACCTGCGCGTGTTCATCGGCCAACTACGGCACAAGATCGAGCCAGATCCCACGCGTCCCCGCTATCTCATCACCGATCCCGGCGTCGGCTACCGTCTGCGCGCGCCCGACTAAGGACAAATCTTTACGAAACATTGCCCTCCAGCGCAATTCTCTTTATCCGTCCCTTACACCGCATGGTGTATCGTCCTAGATGGCCTACGCGAGGCATGGCGGACTGAAGGCGAACGAAGGGCAGGTGGGGCATGGCCGAGACGACACATGCGCTCATCGTCGAGGACGAGAATCCCCTGCGCCGCATCCTGACGCTTAATCTGGCGCGGCGCGGCTACAACGTCGTCGAGGCCGATACCGGCGAGGCGGCGCTAGACGCCCTGCGCGTGGCCGCCGCGGCGCCACTTCCCTTTGACCTCATCCTGCTTGATATCAACCTGCCGGACCTGAGCGGATGGGATATCCTGCGCCACCTGCGCGAGGATCCCAACCTGGCGACGAGGCCACCCCCGGCGGTGATCGTGATGACGGCGGTCCGGCCGCAGAGTCGGCGCATCGCCGAGTTTCATCCTGATGCGGTGCTGCTCAAACCGTTCCCTATCAATGCCTTGCTGCGTCTGAGTGAGCGTGTGCTCGCAAAGCAACCTGCTTCCAGAGAGGAGGGGGAGGATGGCTGATCTATTGTTCGCCGTGGTGACGGTCGCCAGTTTCGCGGTCCTGATCGCGTTTGTCTACGCCTGCGCCAAGCTCTAAGGCGGCGTGAGGGGAGTCATCATGAACATCGAGTACATCCTGGCGGGCCTGGTGGCCCTGGGCATCGCGATCTATCTCACGATCGCGCTGTTGCGCCCGGACGCCTTCTAGGCCAGAAGCGAGTGAGAACTGGAATGGAAAGCCAGGCGTTGAGATGAGTTTTACCTTCAACGGCGTCGCGCAGATCGCCGTCTATTTTCTTCTCCTGCTGCTCATCACCAAGCCGATGGGTCTGTATCTGAACGCGGTCTTCGCGGGACGGCGCACGTGGCTCTCGCCGGTGTTGCGGCCAGTCGAGCGCGCCGTGTACTGGGTGAGTGGCGTGGACGAGGAACGCGAGCAGGACTGGAAGATCTACACCATCGCGATGCTGATGTTTACCGCGGTGACCATCCTGCTGCTGTATGCGATCGAGCGCGCGCAGCAACTCCTGCCGCTCAATCCGCAGGGGCAGGTCGCGGTCGATCCTGTGCTGGCGTGGAACACGGCGGTCAGCTTCTCGTCGAACACCAACTGGCAGAACTACGGTGGCGAGACGACAATGAGCTATCTGACGCAGATGGCTGGGCTTGCCTTCCATAACTTCGCCTCCGCCGGTGTCGGCATTGTGCTGGCGGTCGCCGTCATCCGCGGTCTCACCCGGCGTAGCGCACGGAGCCTCGGCAACTTCTGGGTGGACCTGACGCGCTGCATCCTCTACATTCTGCTGCCGATCTGCATTGTCTACGCGCTCTTCCTCGTCTGGCAGGGTGTGCCGCAGAACTTCAACGCCTACACCCAGGTCACCGGTATCCAGGGCTTTCAACAGCTCATCGCCCAAGGCCCCGTCGCCTCGCAGGAGGCGATCAAGATGTTGGGCACCAACGGTGGTGGCTTCATGAACGCCAACTCGGCCCATCCTTTTGAGAACCCCACACCCTTCAGCAACCTGATCCAGATGCTCTCGATCTTCACGCTTGGCGCGGGGCTGATTTACATGTTCGGCAAGATGGCCAACGACACGCGCCAAGGCTGGATCCTCTTCTCAGCCGTCAGCCTGCTCTTCTTGATTGGCGCGTTCGTCGCGCTCGGCGCTGAGCAGGCCGGCAATCCACAACTGACAGCCATCGGGGTGGACCAGACGGCGAATGAATGGGCGCTGGCGCAGCCGGGCGGCAACATGGAGGGCAAGGAGATGCGCTTCGGCATCGGCTCCTCCACGCTCTTCGCCACCATCACCACTGACGCCTCCTGCGGCGCGGTCAACAGCTTCCATGACAGCTACACGCCGATCGGCGGGCTGGTCCCGCTGACCAATATCGCCCTGGGCGAGATCGTCTTTGGCGGTGTGGGTTCTGGTTTCTATGGCCTGATCGTCTTCGCCATCCTCTCGGTCTTCATCGCCGGCCTGATGGTCGGGCGTACACCTGAATATCTGGGCAAGAAGATCGAGCAGTACGAGATCAAAATGGCGGCGCTGGCGATCCTCATCCTGCCGCTCTCGATCCTGCTCTTCACCGCGCTGGCCATTGCGATTCCCCAGGGTGTCTCGCGCATCGCCAATCCGGGGCCACATGGGCTGAGTGAGATCCTCTACCTCTACACCTCCTCCACCGGCAACAACGGCTCGGCCTTCGCGGGATTGGGGAGCAACACACCCTTCTACAACTGGACCGGCGCCTTCGCGATGCTGATCGGGCGCTTCGCCTTTATCGTGCCGGTGCTAGCGCTCGCCGGCTCGCTGGCGCGTAAGAACATCGCGCCAGCGAGCCTGGGCACGTTCCCGACGAACAGGCCGCTCTTCGCGGGCCTGCTGGTCGGTGTCATCCTGATTGTCGGCGCGCTGACCTACTTCCCAGCGTACTCCCTTGGCGCCATCGTCGAGCAGCTGTTGATGCTCGTCGGCAAGACCTTCTAGGTATCCTCACGGCGCGTCGTTCTCAAAGACGCGCCGTGCGAAGGCAGGTGTTTCGATATGACCAATCCGTCGTCTTCAGCGGCTTCGGGGGGACAGACTCCCGAGGAGACGCCACAACAGCCAGGACGCATCGGCAGCCAGGTGGCCAAGGCGCGGCGTCCACGCGGGGCCGCCTCGCTCTTCGACCCTACGATTACCCGCCGCGCCATCGTCGACGCCTTCAAGAAGCTGGACCCACGCGTGCAGGCGCGCAACCCCGTCATGTTCGTAGTCGAGGTCGGCAGCGTCATCACGACCATCGAGTGGATCCGCTCGCTCCTTGATCCATCGCTGGAGGGTGAGCGTGGATTTGTTCTCGCCGTCACGATCTGGCTCTGGTTCACCGTTCTCTTCGCCAACTTCGCCGAGGCGATGGCCGAGGGGCGCGGCAAGGCCCAGGCCGACACCCTGCGCCGCGCGCGCAGCGAGACGTTGGCCCGGCGCCTCACCATCGCCGATGGGCAGCCGTTCACACGAAATGCGCCCTTCGAGGAGGTCGCCGCGCCCAAACTGCGCAAGGGCGATTTTGTCCTGGTCGAGGCGGGCGATCTTATTCCTGGTGACGGCGATGTCGTCGAGGGCGTCGCCTCGGTGGATGAGTCGGCGATCACCGGCGAGTCGGCCCCGGTGATCCGCGAGAGCGGCGGCGACCGCTCCGCCGTGACGGGTGGCACGCGCGTCCTCTCCGACTGGATCGTCGTGCGCATCTCCTCGAATCCTGGCGAGACCTTCCTCGACCGCATGATTGCGCTGGTGGAGGGCGCGAGCCGGCAGAAGACACCCAATGAGATCGCGCTCAATATCCTGCTGGCGAGCCTGACGATCATCTTCCTGCTCGCCGTCGTCTCGCTGGAGCCCTTCGCGATCTACTCTGGCAATCCCGTCTCGATCACTGCGTTGATCGCGCTGCTAGTCTGCCTGATCCCGACGACCATCGGCGGGCTGCTCTCCTCGATTGGCATCGCCGGGATGGATCGGCTGGTGCAGCGCAATGTGCTGGCGATGAGCGGGCGCGCCGTCGAGGCGGCGGGGGACGTGGACGTGTTGCTGCTCGACAAGACCGGCACGATCACACTGGGCAATCGCATGGCGAGCGAGTTCATTCCGGTGGACGGCGTGCAGGAGCACGATCTGGCCCGCGCTGCGCTGCTCTCCTCGCTGCCGGACGAGACGCCGGAAGGACGCTCCATCGTCGTGCTGGCGCATGAGCGCTACCATGTGGCGGACACGGAAGAGCCAACGGGCGAGGAGGTAACGTTCATTCCGTTCAGCGCCTCGACGCGCATGAGTGGCGTCGATCTGGGGGGGACAGGTACGAATGGAGCTCACCAGGAATCGGTGCGCAAGGGAGCGGCGGACGCCGTGCTGACCTGGGTGCGCGAGCATGGCGGGCCGCTGCCAGCGGACCTGGAGCCCAAGGTCGAGACAATTGCGCGTGCGGGCGGCACCCCGCTTGTCGTCGCCCAGATGAACGGCGACGCGAAGCCGCAACTGCTCGGCGTGATCTACCTCAAGGACATTGTGAAGACCGGCATGCGCGACCGTTTCGATCAGCTCCGCCGCATGGGCATCCGTACCGTCATGATCACCGGCGACAACCCGCTCACCGCCAGCGCCATCGCCACGGAGTCCGGTGTCGACGACTTCCTGGCGCAGGCGACGCCCGAAACCAAGATGAAGCTGATCCGCGAGCAGCAGGCCGGTGGGCGGCTGGTGGCGATGACGGGAGATGGCACGAACGACGCCCCGGCTCTTGCGCAGGCGGATGTCAGCGTGGCGATGAACACCGGCACACAGGCGGCCAAAGAGGCCGGCAACATGGTGGATCTCGATTCGAACCCCACCAAGCTGATCGAGATCGTCGAGGTCGGCAAACAGCTCCTGATCACCCGCGGCGCGCTGACCACCTTCAGCATCGCCAACGATGTCGCCAAGTATTTCGCGATCATTCCGGCGGTCTTTGTGATCACGTATCCCGAGTTGCAGGCGCTCAACGTCATGCAGCTCTCCACACCACACAGCGCGATCCTCTCGGCGGTGATCTTCAACGCGCTGATCATCGTCGCGCTGATCCCGCTGGCGTTGCGCGGCGTGAGGTACCGGGCGATTGGCGCAGCCTCGCTGCTGCGGCGCAACCTGTTGATCTACGGTGTCGGGGGGATCATACTGCCCTTCGTCGGCATCAAGCTGATCGACGTGATCCTCACACTCTTACACCTGGCCTAGCGCATCTCTCCTCCTGAAAGGAGATTCTCCCATGACGACGAATACGGACGAGACGCAGACTCCTGTGGCGCCTGACGAGGAGCGTGAGCCTGCCCGTCGCGCGATCGTGCGCCTGATACGCCCCGCCATCGTGATGACGCTGGCGCTCACGATCATCACCGGGCTGATCTACCCCGGCATCATCACCGGGCTGGCGCAGCTCTTCTTCCCCAGCCAGGCGAACGGCTCAATCCACTACGTCAATGGCAAGCCCGTCGCCTCATCGCTGATCGGGCAGTACTGGACGCAGGCCCAGTACTTCCATGGACGCCCCTCCGCGACCAACAATCCGCAAGGGACGCCATCGCCTTACTCCGCCGACAACTCTGGCGCCTCCAACCTCGGACCGACGAACGCGACGCTTATCACGACCGTGCAGCAGCGCATTGACGACCTGAAGAAGGAGAATCCCGACGTGCCGGCGGGCACGCCGATCCCCGCCGACCTGGTCACCGCGTCTGGCTCCGGGCTGGACCCCGACATCTCGGTGGCCGCCGCGTACTACCAGATACCCCGTGTCGCCAAGGAGCGCGGCATGACGCAGGAGGCGCTGCGCAAGATCGTCGACGCGCATATTACGGGGCGCTTCCTGGGCATCTTCGGCGAGCCACGCATCAACGTGCTCGAACTCAACCTGGCGCTGGATGGCATTCATCCTCAGTCGAGCGCGGCAATGCCGCGCCAATAGCGGAAATACCGCGTTAGTGGTAAGTAGCGTATGACAAGCGACGACCGCCCCACTCCCGACGAACTGCTGGATCGCTACGGGCTGCGCGACCAGCGACAGCAAGCGGCTCCTCAGGCTGGCTCCGAGGCCAGCCTGGATAGCCATCGGCCCGCGCGCGGGCGGCTGCGCGTCTACCTGGGCATGGCGGCGGGCGTCGGCAAGACGTATGCGATGCTCAATGAAGGGCGGCGCCGCAAGGAGCGCGGGACCGATGTCGTCATTGGCTATGTCGAGACCCACGGCCGCTCGCTGACGGCGCAACAGATCGGCGATCTGGAGATCATCCCACGTCAGAAGATCGAGTATCGCGGGGTGACACTGGAGGAGATGGATACCGACGCGATTCTCGCGCGCCGGCCACAGATCGCGCTGGTGGATGAGCTGGCACACACCAACGTGCCAGGAGCGCGCCACCTCAAACGCTATGATGATATCGAAGACTTGCTGGCCGCCGGGATCACGGTTATCTCGACGCTGAATATTCAACATCTCGAAGGGTTGAACGATCTGGTCGAATCTATCACCGGCGTGCGCCAACGCGAGACTGTGCCCGATCGCGTGCTGGACGAGGCCGACGAAGTGGAGTTGGTGGATATCGCGCCGGATGCCCTGCGCGCGCGGCTGCGTCATGGCAATGTCTATCCTCCAGAGCGGGCACAGAAGGCGCTGAACAACTACTTTAGTCAGAGCAACCTCACCGCGCTGCGCGAGCTGGCGCTACGCCGTATGGCCGAGAAGACCGAGACGCAGCTCGAAGAGTTGATGCAGGGGCAGGATGACACCCATGTTCCCAGCGCCGCCACTGAGTGCGTGATGGTCGCCTTCGACGCGCGTCCCCTGGCCAGACAGCTGCTCCGCGACGGCTGGCGGCTGGCGCGCGGCCTGAGGGCCCCGCTCATCGCTGTGACGATTGTCCCGCCAGACATGCCAACGGTGCTCTCGGAGGCGCCAGACCAGCGCGCCCTGGAGGAGTATGTGCGGCTGGCGGAGGACCTCGGCGCGGAGACGCTGCGAATTGAGGGACATGATGTCGCGAAAGAACTCGCCCGTATCGCCATGGAGCGTCACGTGACTCAGCTGGTGATCGGCGCGCCGGAGCATACGCGGTGGCGTGAGCTCCTCTTCGGGTCCGTGGTGACCCGCCTGTTGCGGGCGCCACTCACCGCCGATCTGCACATTGTGCGCGGGCGTTCCAGCTAAGGGGAGCAGAGCAGGAGGTGATGGCGCAACGATGTTTATACAGCCATACAAGACCACGGTGAGCGCGCTCCTCGCCCAATACGCCAACGGAGAGTTGGACTTTCCTGGCGCCCACATCGAGCACGCGGATCTACGCGACGCCCATCTGGACAGCGTGAACCTGTGTGGCGCGCGATTGGCCGGCGCGGACGCGCGTCGTATCCACCTGACGGGCGCCTATCTGAGTTTCATCAACTTCTACGGGGCTGACCTGCATTCCGCTGACTTGAGGGAAAGTGATCTGGGCTACGCCGATCTGCGCTATACCAATTTGGAGGGCGCTGATCTGCGCGGCGCAAATCTGGAGCACGCCGATCTTCGTGGCGCTGATCTGCGCGGCGCATTGCTGGATGGGGCGAGCCTGCGCGGCGCGCGCTTGGAGGAGGCTCTACGCGATCCCGAGACACATCCATAAACGCGTTGAGATGCGTGAAGGGCATGGAGGATCGACATTTCATCGCTGGCGCGCTAGTGCTGACGAACTGACGTGAATGGATGTCAACGGGCGTAGTCCAGCTGCTCCGTTTGGTTGCGCCACCGCGCCCGCGCCTGTCGGTTACGAACGATCGTCGCACCGTCATCCCACACATGCTCTTCCGCCTGGTCCGCTGACTGACAGATCGCCTTTAGATTGTAGGAGGGTGTCATGCCCTTACCCGTCCTCATGCAGGATATTGCCTTCTTGGTGATCGTGACCCTGCTCGTCCGACCAGTGGGAGCGTATCTGTGGCGCGTCTTTACCGGTCAACGCACCCTGCTCGATCGTCTCTTCCGTCCCATTGAACGGGGAATCTACGCCGTCTCGGGCGTGCGCGCGGATCACGGGATGACCGCCACGGAATATGCGCTGGCCTTTGTGCTCTTTGGACTTGTCAACACTCTGCTCCTGTACGGGATCTTGCGCCTACAATGGGCGCTCCCCAACGCCAACGCCGCAGCGCTCTCGACTCCGCTCACACCCGATCTGTCCTTCAATACTGCGCTGAGCTTCTCGACCACCACGACCTGGCAAGCCTACGCAGGCGAGACAACGATGGGCTACTGGACCCAACTGCTGGGCCGCGCCGCGCAAAACTTCATCGCGGGCGCCGCTGGATTGGCCGTTGGCGTCGCCGTCATCCGGGATTCGCGCGCGCGAGCACGGAGAACCTGGGCAATTTCTGGGTGGACGTCACGCGGGGGATGTTGTGGGTGCTGCTGCCGCTCTCCCTCGTCGGCGGGCTGGCGCTGGTCTGGCAGGGGGTCCCGATGAACTTACATCCCTACATGGAGGTCACGACCCTCGATGGGGGACGCCAAGTCATGCCCAAGGTCCCGTCGCCGCCTTGGAATGGATCAAGAACCTGGGAACCAATGGTGGAGGCTTCTTCAACGCCAATGGCGCGCATCCCTATGAGAATCCAACACCGCTCACCAATCTGCTGGAAATGCTTGCGATCGTCGTACTTCCCGCTGCCCTCACCTACACCTTTGGGCGCATGATTGGGCGCCCACGGCAGGGCTGGGCGCTGTACGGGATCATGGTGAGCCTGTTTGCGCTGGGGCTCGCGCTCGGCAGCGTCGCGGAGCAACAGAACAGTCCCGCGCTGGACCGCCTGGGTGTCGAGCAGACCGTGCACGAATGGCAGCTGACCCAGCCGGGGGGGAATATGGAAGGGAAGGAGATGCGCTTTGGCATTGGTGGCTCGGTCTTAACGGCGGTCACGACCTCGAACGGCGCCACGGGCTCCACCAACTCGGCGCACGATAGTTATACCCCGCTGGGAGGCGCCGTCCCGGTGGTCAACATGCTCCTGGGAGACGCTATTTGGCGGACTGGGCACGGGACTCTACAGCCTGCTCGCCGTCGTGCTGTTCGCCGTGTTCGTCGCCGGATTGATGGTGGGGCGCACACCCGAATATGTCGGAAAGCGTCTGACGCCTGTGGAGACACGGCTGCTGGCGATCTATATCCTGATTGGTCCAGCGGCGGTATTGCTCCTCACGGCGCTGGCGGTGGTGGCGCCAGCGGGAGTGGCGGGCCTCACCACCAATAGCGGTCCCCATGGGCTGACCGAGCTCCTCAACGCCTACACTAGCTCTTTCTCCAACAACGGCCAAACGTTCGGCGGGCTCTCGGCCAACAGCCTCTTCTTCAACCTCACGACAGCGGTCGCCATGCTCCTGGGGCGCTTTGGCCTCGCGATCCCTGCGCTGCTCCTGGCGGGAGCGTTCGCGCGGCAACCCATACGCGGCGCCACAGTGGGGACTTTGCCAACAGATACGCCACTCTTCGGAGGGGTCGTCATCGGGACCTTGCTCATCGTCGGCGCCTTAACCTACCTCCCCGCGCTGGCGCTCGGTCCCATCGTCGAGCAGTTGCGTTGGCTGGTGGGATAGTATATCAGGCAAATTGGAAGGATGCGCCGCGGCAGATCCAAGAAGCGGTCGGCTATCCGTCGATGGGCTCAGCGCGCTGGCGTCCACTTCTCAGACGTAGACTCGGCCTGCAGCTCAAACGGGCGGGAGTGAATTCGCTGGACGCTCTTCCGGAATCGGCGGTGTAAAGATAAATGTTGCGTCCTCGCTGCGCCCAGGTGACTAAACCCGCGAACCCATCGCGCCGCTAAAATACCCCCGTACGATAGCGCGTTCTTGCGCAGCCTGCGACCAGCGCCACATCATCGCTTGCCTCCACGCTGGCCGTGTAGCGGAGTGGGTGTTTCGCCCCGCTGCTGAATCGCCATTTCGCCTCCTTTGAGGAACTGGACGACGTGCAAGCTCAGCGCTGTCTCGCGCTCCAGGCGCAGCCGACGCTCCTCCGCTCGGCGACGCTCCTGCGCTGGTGGCCACAGCGTCTCCACAAACGATGGCGCCCCAAACGGAAGTAGTATCAGAGGCGCACAGCAATCAGCGCCTTGTGCTGAAGCGCGGCATGATCTTGTCGAGAAGGTGGCGGTGAATACCACATATGCCCCACATGCCCTATGGTGGTTGACCGCCGCCCCTCCCGCGCAACATACTTGCCTTGACACACCCGTCATTTGTGCCCAGGGGAACCACCGAGCACGTCGACAACTCGAGGGAGGCGCTCATGGCATACCCGGCACAGCCACGCAACAAGGATCACTGGTCACTCAACCTGCGCGTCAAGCGGCCCGGACGCGTGAACCCCGCGGCGCTCGTGGTGGCGGCCGTGCAGACGCTGCTCCTCGCCGCGACGGCTTCCGCGC